>Ga0197142_1000012_pt1 | contig 147674 bp, 155 predicted proteins | sample GBS60_MetaG_FD_148614 | JGI IMG/M metagenome (GOLD analysis project Ga0197142, IMG submission 148614) | Sediment microbial communities from Great Boiling Springs, Gerlach, Nevada, United States - GBS 60_MetaG | ecosystem: Environmental > Aquatic > Thermal springs > Hot (42-90C) > Sediment... | reverse complement strand
GAAGTCAGTGTGTATATTTCTTCTTTTGGAAAATTTGAAGTTAATACATAAATCCTTTTTACTAACTCAATTCCGTTTTTCCAAACATCCAAATCCCTACGCGTCTTAACCACCTTAAACTCCTCACTCATCACTCCTCACTCTCTCACATCTTATTTTTTACTTCTCACCTTCTAACTTTCTCACATACTCCTCATAAGTTTTCAAAATCCCTTCTTCCAATCCAATCTTTGACTCCCAGCCAAGCTCCTTTATCTTGCTTACATCCAATAGCTTCCTTGGTGTCCCATCAGGCTTGCTAAGGTCCTGTTCAGTGCTACCCTTAAAACCTACCACCTCTTTTATTATTACAGCAAGGTCGTTTATTTTTATGTCAGCTCCAGTTCCTATATTCACAAAGTAATCTGGACACAGTTTAGCCATATCCTTGGCATCTACTTTCTCCATCAAATATACGCAAGCATCGGCAAGGTCATCTACATGCATAAATTCACGATAGACTTCTCCCGTTCCCCAGATTGTAAGTGAGACGTGAGAGGTGAGGCCAAGTTTGGTTAATACTTTTATGATGCTGTCGTTATTATTAAAATCAACCTCTTTATCCAAACCAAAACCTATGGGATATTTTTGAAAATCTCTCTTTATCCCTTCAATATCTCCCTGTTCCAAAAGTTTAGCTAAGTGAAACTTTCTTATTAATGCTGGTAGCACATGGGACGTTTCAAGGTTAAAGTTGTCGTTTGGTCCATAAAGGTTTGTTGGCATAACAGATAAAAAATTAGTTCCATACTGTTGGTTGTAGTATCTGACAAGTTTAATAGCAGAAATCTTTGCTATGGCATAGGCTTCGTTTGTTGACTCAAGCGCTCCTGTCAAAAGATATTCTTCCTTCATCGGCTGTGGTGCATTTTTTGGGTATATGCAAGAGGAACCTAAGTTTATAAGTTTTTTTACTCCGTATTTATATGCTGAATGTATTATGTTTAACGCTATTGTCATGTTGTCGTATATAAATTCGGCTGGATAAGTGCTGTTTGCAAGTATACCCCCCACTTTTGCAGCTGCAAGAAAAACATACTCTGGTCTTTCTCTCTCAAAGAACTCTTCTACATCCCTTTGTAGCCTTAAGTCCAGCTCTTCACTAGTTTTATAAATTATATTTGTATAGCCCTTTTCTATAAGCTTTCTAAGTATCGCAGAGCCTACAAGTCCTCTATGTCCTGCTACGTAAATCTTTGAACTGTTGTTCATTTTCTTTCCCTAAGTTTTTCATAGAATGAGTATTCATGATTTGTCCAGCCATAACCGCATTTTTGTGATGCCTTTATCCCCTCTCCTTTTGCTTTGATTGAGTTTTGCTGTAAATCGTAATCTACCATTATCTTGACAAGGTCTGTAAATTTTACTTTTGGTTCCCATTTAAGTTTTTTTCTCGCTTTTGTTATATCTGCACATAGGTAATCTACCTCTGTCGGCCTAAAATATCTTGGGTCTATCTCTATAACGATATCCCCAGGTGAAAGGTAAGAAGTAAGACGTGATTCTATTGATTTAACAATCCCTTTTTCTTCTATTCCCTCACCCTTCCACTCTAATTCTATCCCAGCATAGTTGAATGCTATCTCTATAAACTCTTTTACCGTGTGACTCTCTCCTGTACCTACTACGTAATCATCGGGAGTGTCTTGCTGTAACATAAGCCACATCATCTCTACATACTCGGGTGCAAATCCCCAGTCTCTTTTTGAATAAAGATTGCCTAAATATAACTTCTTCTGTATCCCCGCTAATATGTGTGCCAACGCCCTTGTTATTTTTCTCGTTACAAAGGTTTCGCCCCTTCTTGGACTTTCATGATTAAAAAGTATCCCATTACAAGCAAATATGTTGTATGCCTCTCTGTAGTTTACTGTCATCCAATAAGCATACACCTTTGCCGCTGCGTAGGGACTTCTTGGGTAGAAGGGTGTGTTTTCGTTTTGTGGTGGTAAGGCTGCTCCAAACATCTCCGACGAAGAGGCCTGATAAAACTTTGCCTTAATCCCGCTCCTCCTTATCGCTTCAAGTATTCTTGTTGTGCCTAAACCTGTTATGTCTCCAGTATATTCTGGTATGTCAAAGGATACTTTTACGTGCGACTGGGCTCCTAAGTGATATACTTCGTCTGGTTTTACATTCCAAATTATATCCGTAAGCACTCCAGGGTCTGATAGGTCGCCATAATGGAGAAACAGTTTTGCCCCCTTTTCGTGTGGGTCTACATATATGTGGTCTATCCTGTGGGTGTTGAACGATGAAGCACGCCTTATTATACCATGCACCTCGTAACCCTTCGCAAGAAGACACTCTGCTAAATATGAACCATCCTGACCTGTTATACCTGTGATAAGTGCTTTTTTCATTATGCTACCTACCCGATTATTTTTTCTATTTTTGACAAATCTATGCCCTCTTTTTCAGCCTTTGTTAATAACGCTTCTGCCTTTTTTAACGTAGTTAGAATAATCCTGTCTCCATAAAAGTTTTTTAAATCTTCTAAAGATTTGATTTTGAATTTAAAGAAATTTTTGCCAATGCCTGTATCATCATAAACATCAATTAGGGCAATTTTTGTTTCCTGCAATGAGATGTAGGCTATTTCTGCCACATCATCCACACCTAAAAAGGCTACTTTTTTAACACCTTTACTTTCTAACTGCTGAAAAAGGTTAAGAGTATCCTTTCTTACTGTTTTGAAGAGATTATTAAAATAACTCAGGTGTTTATAAACAAGCCTTGATTTCTCAGCCATACCTTCGGGTGTGAGAAGATAGGTATATCTGCTTTTTGGAAAGTTTGCTATCCTTATATAGCCCTTTTTAACAAGGAGTTTAATGTAAGTGTTTACAAGTCCCAAAGCAATGCCTAACTTATTACTTAAATTTCGCTGTGAGACATTGTTGTTCTGCTCAATTTCTTCAAGAAGTTGTAAAGCAACTATTTCGTCTATCTTTTCCTCTTTGCTGTTCATTTTTTGAACGTTCATATTATGAACATACAATTTTTATCTTGTTGTGTCAAGATTTTTTATAGGTCATTTTTTATATCGCAATTATCACAATTATTTGCGTTGCAGATACCATCAATCCCTATATGGCAAAGGGCAAAATCATACTTTACTGGATCTTGTTCATCAAATTTTTTAAGGGATTGGGTTAGCTCTTCTGCCGCTTTCCAACCATCTCTTTTTCTCGTTAGTAATCCTAAACATCTTGATATTCTTGCTACATGTGTGTCAAGAGGTATAATTAAATTTTCTTTTCCAACTTCTTTCCATATGCCAAAATCAATATCTTTATCTCTAACCATCCATCTCAAAAATAAGTTCATTCTCTTACAGGCAGAACCTTTTTTTGGTGAAGGGAGTAATTTTTTTAAATTAGTCATTTGAAAATATGGATTAGAAATCCCATGTTTAATTATTTCTTCCCTAAATTGAATTAGTGCTTCTTTTATAGAGCTTGATGTATTTTTTTTTGAAATAAATAATTTTTTTAAACTTCCCCACTCTCTTAACGTATTTGAAAGACAATATATTAGAGTAACTATCTCTCTTTCCTTGTGAAATCTATAATATATACCTTTAAAGCATTTTATATCATTTTTTAGATCAAAATTTCGTACAAATTCAGCTGGTGAATCTCCCATCTTACTAAGAATTTGCTCAATGATTGGCATGAAGAGTTTAACTCCACCAAAAGCAAAGGATGAAGCAATTAATCCTGCTATTTCGATATCCTCTTCATTTTTATACTTGTGGGGGAACACTATTGGATCGTTTTCGTAGGAATTCTTATATTTTTCATATAATTCATCTAACAAATGCTTTATTGTTTCATGATTCACTTATATATTCTACTTAAAAATATGCTAAAATTCAATGATGAAAGAATGGCTTAATATTAAAACCCTATCTTGGGCTCTCTATGATTTTGCAAATACAATATTTTCAATGAATATAGTTACTCTTTACTTCCCCTTATTTTTGATACAAAACTTAGGCGGAAGTGAAATGCATTTAAGCATTGCCATATCAATTTCAATGGCAATAGGTGCAATTATTAGCCCTTTTTTCGGAATGTTCTCTGACATGAAGTTAAGGAAAAACATTATGCTTTCAGTTACTACAATTGCTTGTGTAGTTTTTACAATTTTCATTCCACAATCAAAAAATATTTATTTAGTTCTCTTCTTTTTTATCATGGCAAATTTTCTCTATCAAATATCTCTTATTGTATATGATTCTCTTCTCCCAAGTGCAACTACTGAAAATTTTTATGGTGTTGTCTCTGGTTTTGGAGTTGCTTTAGGTTATTTTGGAACTTTTATTGCATTAATAGTTGGTAAAATGATAGTTCAAACTCCACAGGATAACACCCTAATTTTTCTACCAACAGCATTGCTCTTTTTACTTTTTGCAATACCATGTTTTTTTGTAAAAGAAATAAAAAAAGTTGAACTTGAAAGGATAAATATAAAAGAAACTCTAAGGAAAATCATTTCTGAAAGAAATCTTCTTAATTACTTTATTGGACATATACTTTATCTTGACGCAGTAAATACAATAATAGCTTTTATGGCAGTTTTTCTCGTCAAGATTGGAGGATTTTCACAGGAAAAAGGTAAAATTAATAATTTCTTTCTTTTTTCTACTATGTTCGCAGTTTTTGGTGGCTTTTTTTGGGGACATTTTATAAGAAAATATGGGGCTAAAAAAGGTTTAGAACTCACTCTTTTATTATGGTCTTTGCTTCTTATCATTGTACTTTTTCCATTTACTAAATCTTTTTTTTGGTTTTTAGGCCCTCTAACGGGCATTGCCTTAGCAGGTACTTGGTCTTGTGATAGACCTTTGTTACTTTCCCTAATTAATGAAGGTGAAGCAGGTAGGTTTTTTGGCTTTTACTATTTGACCGGAAAAATATCGTCTATTATAGGACCTCTTCTTTTCGGTTTTATCCTTTCTTTACCTTTAGATAATGAAGCTTTAAAGTATAGGTGCGCTTTTTTCTCTCTTTTATTAATGGTAACAACTGCCCTCTATTTTATAAAGAAAATCAATGATTCGAAAAAAGTTTGAGTTTTTTATGGAATATAAATATTTTTGCAGGTGTAAAACCAAAAAATTCTCCATCAATCTGTACAGCTTTATTACCCTTTATTTCAAGCTTATCCATCGTATAAGACAAAACATTACTGGGGAGTGGTTTTTTTAAAACTACTGAAAATAGCATTTTCAAAAGATTAAATACTGAGTTTTTACTAATCATTATCACTTGAAAAAAAGGCTTTTCTAAAGATACGTTTTTTGCAATCACAAAACCACCACCATATTTACTTGCTTTACAAACAATTGCAGTACTGCATGTAATATTAATCTTGTCTGTGACAATCTCTATCAAATCCTTATCAGTGAAGAAAATATTTTTTATACCCTCTTTTATAAAAGTGAGCTTTTTAATGAAAGCACTGCCTTTAAAGTTTACATTTTTTACAACTTCACCATCAAAACCAACGCCAGCCATAAGTATAAATTTTCTTTTTTTTTCAGAATTTTCAATTACGCCCACATACGCTTCTAAAATGTTACCAGAAAGGATTGACCTTATTGTATCTCTGTAATCTTTAATTCCCAGTTCATGGGCAAGAACATTAGCACTTCCAGAAGGTATTATGGCTAAAGGCTTTTGAAAGTTAACAAGGCCATTTACTACCTCATTTATAGTGCCATCACCACCAGAAACAATGATAAACTCTATTTCTTTTTTTTCTTCAAGTTCCTTTGTAATCTCCATTGCATGTCCTTCTGACTGGGTCTCATAAATTATGGTTTCCACATTAACGTTTTTTAGTGTTTTTTCTACAAGATGTATTTTCTTTTTTATAGATTTTCCTGAATAGGGATTTAATATGAGAGCAGCTTTTCTCATTTTGCTTCAATCAAGAATTTTGCAATATTTTTGTAAATTTCCAGCGGGACATTTTCTGGTCTTATTTTTTTATCTAGCCCCGTATTGCTAAATACCTCTTCTGCAAAATCACCGTAGTATTTTTTGAAATTATTAAATAGTGTCTTCCTTCTTGCTGAAAAAGCTATATTTACAATCTCTATGGTCCTTTCAACAAGTTTTTTATCTTCTTCTTTTTTTTCAAAAGTTACAAAGGCTGAATCTACCTTTGGTGGTGGCGAGAAACATTGTTTTTTTACAAAAAATTTTATTTCAGGCTTTGCCTGAACTTGAATGGTGAGACTTAATATGCCATAACTTTTGTTATCTTCTTTCGCAACGACCCTTTCTGCAACTTCTTTTTGCATAAGCAGACCAAATCTTTTTATGTTCTTTGCTTCTAAAAGCTTAAATATGATTGGAGTAGTGATATAATAGGGAATATTACCCAAAGCTATATTGACAGGATAGTCTTCAATTTCTAATTTCAATATATCCATGTCAATTATTTCAACATTTTTAAAATCAGTATACTTTTCTTTCAAAAAACCAACAAGCCATCTATCAATTTCAACAGCAAATACTTTTCTACAATGGGTAACAAGTATATCTGTCAATGTACCTCTACCAGCACCAATTTCGAGCACATTATCTTTTTTGGTTAAATCCATTGTCTCAACAATTTTTCTCAAAATATTCTTATCAAACAGAAAATGTTGCCCAAGTTTTCTTTTTGCCATAAAATTAATAAAACAGTTTTAAAAAATAAAAACAAGGAAAATTTATAATGGAAAAGAAAATTATAGCAAAGGTTGACAATGAAGCAATCTATAAGTGGCAATTAGAAGATGCCATGCAAAGTTATTCAATGGAAATTTTGAAAAAAAACATAGATGAACTTACAAGCGTAGAATTAACTATTGCTCAACAGGAAGCCGTTGAAAAACTAATAGGAAGCACCCTTTTTTATCTCGAAGCTGTTGAGGCTGGTATTGATGTAGATGAAAATGAAGTAAATCACAATGTTTCAGATTTTATGAAAAACTTCAGAGACAGTCTTGATTTTGAAGTTTATCTTGCAGAAAGAGGTTTAACTATAAACGAATTTAAAGATTATTTAAGAAAAACCTTGATTAAAGAGAAATTTGTAAATATGCTCTTGAAGAAAATACCACCTGTAACGAAAAAAGAAGCGGATAAATATTATGAAAAAATAAAGGAAAAACTATCCCTACCACCAAGGCTTACTTTTTACAGAGTTTATTTAGAAAACCCTGATTCAGAGGAAAGAACACGTTTTAAATCTGCCTTTTCTTCATTAGAAAACAAAAAACTTGAACAACTTTTTGCAGAAAGAATAATAAAAGATACACCTACTCTTATCGCTCGCGCAAAATATGAAGAATACAAGGAAAAACCAGTAGATGAACTAAACTATGACATTGTGAGAAAACTATTAGCGACAGAAGAAGGTTTCTTTACACCTATATTTGAAACAAATGAACTGATCGAAATATTATACTTAACTGCGAAGGTTATGCACATACCGATGAGCGAAGAAGAAGGTAAAAAAGAAGCTGGAAAATATCTATCTATAGTTAGATTAAAAAAAATACTTGACGCTTACATAGATATATTGAAAGAAAAGCGAAAGATAGAGATTTATCTATGACACCCCAAAAGGAGCTTTTAGAGATTTTTGATTATGAAGGCAATTATTTAGGGCTTCTCGATAGAAAGACTTGTCACAATAACCCCAATATCGCTCATAAGGCAGTGCATGTTCTTGTTTTTAATTCAAAAAAAGAGCTTATTTTGCAAAAACGTTCTTCTAAAAAAGAGTTATACCCTAACTTCTGGGATACATCCGTTGGAGGACATCTAATACCAGGAGAGAATTACTATGATGCAGCCATAAGGGAATGCAAAGAAGAGCTTGGTTTTGAACCAAGATCATTAACTTTTCTCTACACCTATAAAGCTTTTTTCCCACACGAGACAGAACTAGTAACAACTTATTATACTATTTTTGACGGTCCTTATATATTTCAAAATTCTGACGAAGTTAGTGAGATCAAAGCATTTTCTCTTGATGAGCTTTTTGCGACGTGTGTAAATCACCAACTTAGCCCCTATTTCCTTTTAGAATTAGAACAGCTAAAGAAGTTTATAAAAAAACATGGGAGAGTTATATGAGAATACTTGTAACTGGCAGTGGTGGTATGCTTGGTAAACAATTATTACAATACCTGAAAAATAAACAACTTGATGTAATAGGTTTAAAGAGAGAACAACTTAGTGTTACAAATTTTAACCAACTAAATGAAAAAATAAATGAACTTATGCCAGATATTATTATAAACTGCGCAGGTTACACAAAGGTTGATATGGCTGAATTAGAAAGGGATAAAGCCTTTACTTTAAACGCTCTTGCACCATACTATTTAAGTGAGATTTGTGAGAGAAATAAAGTTTATCTTGTACATATAAGCAGTGACTATGTATTTTCAGGTGATAAAAAGGAGCCTTATCATCCCTTCGACACACCATCTCCTATAAATTATTATGGCTTATCAAAACTTTACGGTGAATATTATATTCAAAGAAGCAAATGCGACTATCTTATTGTAAGGACAAGTTGGTTATATGGACCTGATGGTGACAATTTTTTTCTTAAAATTCTCAATGCCTCTGAAGAAAAGGAACAAATACAAGTTGTTTCAGATCAGTATGGTGCGCCTACATCAACGTTCACTCTTTGTAAGTTTTTGCTTAAGCTGATAGAAAGAAGGGCTCGTGGTATATTTCATATTACCGACAGAGCAGGAAATGGTATAAGCTGGGCTACTTTTGCAGAAAAGATTATCGAAGTTTTTGAAAGAAAATTAAAAATAATTCCAGTTACAACAGAATCAGCAGTTAAAAGACCTGCAAAAAGGCCTAAATATTCAACACTTGATATCTCAAGCACAGAGTACTTTTTGGGAGAAAAACTACCCTACTGGGAAATATGTCTTGGTGATTTGAGGAATTTCTTAAAAATTTAATGTTTTCTATACTCATGTTCAAAATCATCAGCATATAGCTTAGAATAACTAAATTGCTTTGGCTCTAAAAAATCTCCAACAAGGATTAAAGCTGTCTTTTTTATCCCATCTTTTCTTACCTTATCTACAATATCTGATAAAGTGCCTCTAATAATTTTCTCATTGTCCCATGTAACTCTGTAAACAATTGCAACAGGTGTATCATCACTATACCCTATTTTTAGAGCCTCCACAACATCTTCTATATATGCAATGGAAAGGAAGATTACCATTGAAGCCCTGTGTTTAGAAAGTTCTGAAAGATTTTCCTTGTCTGGAACGGGTGTCCTACCAGAGAATCTCGTAAAAATAACAGTTTGTGATACATTTGGGATTGTAAACTCTCTACATAAGGCAGCTGCTGCTGCAAAGGCTGAACTAACTCCTGGAACAACTTCATAACTAATGTTTCTTTTATCCAATTCACACATCTGTTCATATATAGCCCCATATAGGGATGGGTCACCTGTATGAAGCCTTACGACACTTTTACCATCATCCACTGCTTTTTCAATTACCTCTATAATCTCATTAAGTGTCATCTTTGAAGAGTCATAAATTTTACATTCAGGTGGGCAGTACTCAAGAAGCTCTTTATTCACAAGTGAGCCTGCATATATGACTACATCTGCATGATTTAGCAATTCCTCACCTTTTAATGTTATCAATTCTGGGTCACCTGGACCTGCACCAACAAACCATACTTTGCCTCTCTCAGACATGTTTTTTAGCACCTCCTTTTTGCAATTATCAAAGAAAAATAGGGCAAATTTTTTATATCATTCTCAATATCATCGATTTCACCAAACTTTTCACCTCTCATGCCAAGATTCTTCCCCAAATATAGCACATGAGTTTTATTTAGTTCTTCAAAAAGCTTTTTATTGTCAGGTTTTTTCATAAAAACAATAGAATCAAAAGAAGAAATATCTCGAAGCTCAACTTTATCATCTGGTAAAATCAATAAGCTTTCTTTGCCCTGCACAAGTGGGATGTTTAAATTTTCTGCAAGAGCTTGATAGGATGTGATACCAGGTATGTAGATAGTATTAAACCCTTTAGATTTTAAAATGTTTTCCAAATAAAAAAAGGTTCCGTAATGAAGCAAATCACCTATTCCTGCAAAGGCAACATCTTCTCCATTATCAAGTAATCTCTTAATTTTTTCTGCACCATCATTCCAGTATTGAGTGAGATCGCCTTTTTTCATGGGTAAGTAAACTTCCACTATATTTTTATCTTCAAGATGTACTGGCATTTTTTCCAACCTTGATAAAGCTTCACTATTTTTACCAGAATGAGATATGGGAATACAAATATTTTTAACTGTATTAAGAACTCTTAAAGCAAGAACTGTTACATTCATTATATGCCCAACACCTAAAGAAACACCAAAAAAAGTTCCTTTTTTCTTTTTTCTCATTTTTTAATCCTTATTAAAAAGATTGTATTTTGTGTATCAAAAAGCATATTTTTTTTTACCTTTTTACCACGAATGGCTGTTAATCCTGTAAGTTCATAGTCTAAACTATGTTTCTTACAAAAGTTAATGAGGGCATTTAATGTATCAATAGAAACTGCTGGTGCAACTATTATCCCTCTATCTAAAAGGCAATCGTAAGCTATATTGAGCACTTCTTCAATCTCTCCACCACTTCCACCTATAAAAATTCTATGAGGTTTTGGGATACTGGAAACTACATCCTTAAAGTCTGAAAATAGAGGAATAACATTGACAGCCTTGTATTTTTCTATGTTTTTCTTCATATTAAGTATCGCCTTTTCATTCTTTTCAATCGCATAAGCAAGTACACCCAAAGGATTAAACATTGCTTCTATTGAAACTGAACCTGTACCTGCTCCAATATCCCATAATATAACACCTGGCTTTAACTGGAGAAGAGAAATAACTATGCTTCTAAATTCTTTTTTTGTAATCATACCTTTTTCTTGTTCAAAACTTTCATCTTCCAAACCTAAACCAATATATTCGGATGGGAATGCTTCTCTTTCAAATAAAAGCACATTCAAGTCAGCAATCTGTTCTTTCACATAGTAGGGATAGTTAACTTTTGTTATTTTTTCCTTTTCAGTACCTAAATGTTCAAAAATATAAACAGTATAATCGGAGAGTCTAAGCTCCTTTAAATATTTCAATAGGAAGATTGCATCTGTTGAATTAGAAGTATAAATGAAACCTTTTTTATGTTTCAAAAGAAAGGGTAATAGCTCTTCTTTATTTCTACCATGAATGCTTAAAAAACCTGAATCCTCCCAATTTTTATGGAGTCTTGAAAAGGCTTCCTGCATAATTGAAATGGCTGGTATAATTTTTATAATATTTTCTGGAAAATGTCTTTTCAAAAAATTTGTTATTCCAAAAAAGTTCGGGTCACCTGTTGCTAAAACACAAACTTTTCCTGATTTTATTTTTAAAATCTCTTCTGGTAGATGTGTTAACTTTTCTGGAAATCTTTTTAGTTTATCCTTTGTTACATTAAACAGGATTAAATGTTTATAAAACCTCTCCGATGAAAAAACGACATCACATTCTTCAATTATATCTCTACCTTCCTTTGTTATACCTTCAATGCCTTTAGAAGGGATACCAACAATGTAAATTTCAAGACCTTCCAATCAATACCCCCTCATATGAAAAAATCAATACTTCTATACTTTCCCTTTCCGCTATATACTTTGCAATACTGTTCCATATATTTAGACCTTTCTCTTCACATATCTTCCATAAATGTCTTGCTGTTTTTGCTTTACTCAGCAACTTCAATTCTTGAGCAGAACAGAATATTTTTAAAAATTCCAATGTTTTTTCAACAGAGAAGGCACCATATTTTACATTTGTATTTTCAATATCTATAGCAGATTTTAAAATTTTTCCAGGTTGTCCTGCTAAAACTACTTCAAATCCCATTGATTTTGCTTTATCAACACTATATCTAAAAAAATCACCAATTAAAATGTAAGATTCTTTTGGTAATTTTAAAATTTTTTCTGCACAGAGCTCACTCTGCCTGCCAAAGGATAAAACCACTTTTTTTAAACCTTTTTTCTTAGCAATATTGAGAGATACATCAATGGTATTTGTAAATGCCTCCATAGAAACAGGTTTAACAATACCTGTAGTACCAAGAATAGATATGCCTCCAATTATGCCAAGTCTTTCATTTAATGTGTGCTTTGCAACAATATTTCCATGAGGTACTTCTAAAATTATGGATGGCTTTTCACCAATACTATGCTTTTCAATAAAGGATTCTACATTTTTTTTTATCATCTCTCTTGGAACTGGGTTTACCGCGGGTTCACCCACATTTACAACTAAACCCTCTTCTTTAACTATCCCTATCCCAACCCCCGTATAAAATAAAAACTTTTCTGAAAGCTTTAAAGCATGGAGCTTCGTTTTATTTATGTGATTTCTTTTAAAAACTTTAGCTATAATTGAGATGCCATGAGTACAATCAGGATCATCACCACCATCTTTTATAACTTCTACTTCAGAAAAATCTTTACCTAAAAGCACATAATTTAAAGGTATGGATAAAACTCCTGCTGGTGCAATAATATTAACTGTAGATTTAATATCTTGTCTGTACAATGCTTGTAAAGCTCCTAAGATTGCAGCTGTTGCCGCTGAACCTGTAGTAAAACCTGATCTTAGATTACTATCTTTCACAGTTTATATATTATCACATATCTTACTTAAGGGACGAAGAAATTTTGCAGGCAAGTTTTATGACTTCATTTAAATAATCATCCATTCTTGATTTTAAAACCTCGCTCACCTCACCGTAACCGTCAAAATCAAAAGGCACTATGCCTACAAGATAACAGACTGATTTAGCACCAAGCATTCTTGACTGATTATAAACTTCAATAACACCTACATCATGAAAGGACACTGCTAAAAATTGCTTTGATGCAATTTCTTGAAGAGGTATAACATATATTGAACCAGGAAGGTCGTTAAGTTTTATAACATCTAAAAATATTATGTAATCATATTCGAAAAAAAGGGGGAGGAGGGAGATGCCATAGGTGCCTCCCTCCAGTAGTGTGTCTAAGCCAATATGTTTTTCTTTTAATTTTCTTAGAGCAAGAACTCCAAAACCATCATCTTTACATAATTCATTACCTATACCAACAATCGCAAGTTTATTTTGCTTCTTCATACCCCGTTATCATACCAATATAGTAATCAAACAATGTTGCACCTGTTGTCCCTAAATAGAGATGAGCCATTAAGGATATGCTATAAAAGATAGTAAGGATAAAATGCCAAAACCTCACATAACCCAAACCAGAAAACCAGTCAACAACAAAGGAAAATATTTCAGGTTCGTATAATGCAAAACCAGTTAAAAATTGTGGTACAAATACTACAGGCCATATAGAATAGGCAAGTTTCTGTCCTGGATTGTATTTGCCAAATTTTGGTTTTTCTGCCTTTACAAACATGCCATAGAGATAGTACTTCATTAGCTTAAAAAATCCAGGTATGTCCGAGAATCTAAAAACTATTTCCTTGTATTTTTTTGATACAACAAAGTAATAGTAACCTCTCGAAACATAACACCAAATGATAAGCCAAGCAAAAATAAAATGAATATACCTAGCCATAGAAATACTACCAAACATGGGAAACCATAAAGGCCAGTGTATATGTAAACCTGTTAAGACAAGCATAATCATTGATAATGCATGTATCCAGTGAGTAATTCTTGCAAAAAATGGATGTCTATACTCTTTCATACTACCCCCTATTTTCTTAAACAACTCTAAATGTTTTTACTTCATTGCTATGGGGCACAATTACATGAATAGCGCATGCAAGACATGGGTCAAAAGAACGAACTACTCTAACTGCTTCAATGGGATTTTCAGGATCAGCAATAGGAGTACCTATTAGTGCTTCTTCAATAACGCCACGTCTTCCCTTATCATCTCTCGGACCACAATTCCATGTTGATGGAACTACACATTGGTATCTCTCTATTTTGTGGTCTTTTATTTTTATCCAGTGGCCAAGTGCACCTCTTTGAGCTTCAGTTAAACCATAACCTTCACTTGATTGTGGAACTTCATAGGGGTTGTTTGTCGGCTTGTCTGGTTGAAGTTGTAATACCCATTGCTCTGCTTGCTCTGCAACAATTTTAAGTTCAAGAGCCCTACAGGCATGTCTTCCTAAAACAGAGAACAGAATATTTTCATCTGCATTAAGGGCTTTTAGTGTATCTTTTACAAGCTTTGTAACCTCAGGTCTCTTTCCTGATAAATGAGTAATTACCATCCTTGCAAGTGGCCCAACTTCCATAGGTTGTGAATCATATCTTGGTGCTTTTACCCAGCTGTATGCATTGGGTTTCTTTGGATCTGGGGTTGTTTCACCATCAAAGGGATGTAAGCCAGTAGGTGATGAATATTTTGAATAAAAAACTTCCTCCTTAATATTTTTCTGGTTTAATTCATTAAGCTTGCCATTGATAAATGCACCAGGAATATGATATGTTTCAGTGCCTTCATTATTTAATTCAAAAATACCATAGGCAAGCAGATTTTTATAACCACCACCTATCTTAAACCATGCTGGATATGCCTTTGCAACAGCAATTACATCAGGTAAATAACATGTATCTATAAACTCTTTAATTCTTCTTAAGCGGTAAAGGTAGGATGCTATCTTTTCTGCTGTAACTGTTTCTGCCACACCACCAGGCACTATACCAGTCACATGGGGCATTTTCCCACCCCAAATCGCTATCATTTCCTGAGCAGTTCTTGCCATTTCAAAGGCTTTAACATAATGGCTTATTGCAGTAAGATTTAACTCTTTGTCTTTAATATAATCACCTTTATACCTTGGTAGAAAAGGTGCTGCTGCTGTGCTTCTTCCCGTTGAAACTTCTTTTTTCACCCATTCTTTAATATTGTTCATCGTTGCATCATTACCCTTATAATCAAGGATTGCTGTAATATCAACAAAATCGAGTGCTACGAGATGATAAAAATGCAAAATGTGAGAATGCAATAAATTACCCGCTGCCATTAGATTTCTAATTATCCTACCATTATCAGGTGGGTTTACATAAAATGCTGAATCGAGGGCTTTAGCAGAAGCCATTGCATGCCCAACAGGACATACACCACAAATCCTCTGTGTAACATTAATAGCATCCTGTGGATCCCTTCCTTCAAGTATTATCTCCCAACCTCTAAACATATCCCCTCTTGTCCAGGCATCTTTAATTTTTCCACCTTCAATCTCAATTTCTACTGAATAATGCCCTTCAATTCTTGTAATTGGATCGATAACAACTTTTTTACCCATTATTTATTCCCCCTGTGATTCTTTTTTTTCATTACTTTTCTTTTTTGCAGTTGCAGCCCTTCCTATAGCATGAGCGATTATACCACCTATTGTTGCAGCGCCAACGGCAAACCCAAATTTATCAGCTTTAACCTTAAGCCCAGCTATACCAGGTACCTTTGCTTCAGGTAGTCTCATATAAACACCATTACCTTTTGAACCTATAAAATTCTCTGAAGCACAGCCAATACAGGGTGAGCCTCCTCTAATTGGCCAGTTTACTCCAGAATTCCACTGGTAATTTGGACAATCATTGTATGTAATTGGTCCTTTACAACCTAAAAGGTACATACATTTCTTTTCTGAAAAATGTTTAGCAAAATCACCTTTTTCAAAGAAAGGCCTCATCTCACAATTGTCATGTATTAACCTTGAGAAAAATACCATTGGTCTTCTCTTACTATCTAATTCAGGCATACCAAAAAGCTTTAGATGAGCTAAAAGACCTACTAAATGATGGGGTCTTGCAGGACAACCAGGTAAATTCACAACCTTTTTTGGGTCAATTATTGCTGTAACAGGTTTTGCATCTGTTGGATTTGGTTCTGCTGCTGGAATACCACCCCATGTTGCACAAGTTCCAAGTGCCACTACATAAAGAGCCTTTTCACCAAGATCTTTTACCCATTTCAAAAATGTAATTGGTTTCCCCTGTTCATCTTCACCAATCGTACAGTACAGACCATCATCCTTGACTGGAACCGCACCTTCAACTACAAGTATGAATTTTTCATCGCTTTTTAAAGCTTCATGAAGTACATTGATACATTGATGTCCTGAAGATGCCATTACAGTCTGGTGAAATCTAAGTGAGATAATATCAGTTACAATATCAACAACAGTAGGAGAAACGGTGTTTAAAATTGACTCAGAACAACCTGCGTCAGTTTGGCCTTGAATCCAGATTACGGGAAAATTCTTTTTCTCCTGCTCGATAGCCTGAGCCACCTTAGACAAAAAAGGTGATGTTAGCATGGCAGCACCAAGACCACCAACAGCTTTTAAAAAGTCTCTTCGAGTTAATCTCATGTGGACATACCTCCCTAATATAAACTTTAGCCTTTTGTTACAAACAAAGGTTGTGCCACAATTTTTTAATGTTTTTTCAGATATTTATGATATTGCAGAAAAAGTAAAGTGTAATGTCTATCTTACACAGTCATTTTTTTATTACAGTTTATTAAAAATCAACAGCGGAAAATGTCTTCTCTTCTAATTCTATGTTTTTTCATAAGATTATGGAAAGTTGGTCTTGGAATACCTGCAAGTTCTGATGCCTTTTTTACATTACCCATTGCCTGTTTCAAATATTTTTTAACAAGATTTTTTTCAAACTGAATAAGATATTCATCACGAATATCCCATAAAGTTTTATTTTCGGGTATAACTTCAACTTCCGGTGTTGTATTCTGAATATACAAAGGAAAATCTTTTAATTTTAACTCTTCCCCTTGTGCAAGAATCACTGCTCTCTCAACTACATTTGCAAGTTCTCTAATATTTCCAGGCCATTGATAAGCTTTAAGGTATCTAATTACCTCTTTCTCCACACTTGTAATCTTTTTACCTATTTTCTTTGATGCATTTTCTATTAGGTGGTGTAAAAAGAAGGGGATATCCTCCTTTCTCTCTCTTAAAGGGGGCAAAGTAATTGTAAAAACATTTAACCTATAGTAAAGGTCTTCTCTAAACTTACCTTCTTTTATTAACGTTTCTAAATCTCTATTTGTTGCAGCTATTACCCTAACATCAACTTTCTTGACTTCTGTACTACCTATAGCCCTTATCTCACCATTTTGTAAAACCCTTAAAAGCTTTGTTTGCAAATTCAATGGCATATCGCCTATCTCATCAAGAAAGATAGTCCCATTATTTGCTGCCTCAAAAAGTCCCTTTTTGTTCTCTGTGGCACCAGTAAATGCACCTTTTACATGTCCAAAAAGCTCACTTTCCAATAAGTTTTCGTTTAAGGTGGTACAATTAACGGTTATAAGCGGTTTATTTTTCCTTAATGATTTCTGATGTATTAATAAAGCCAACATTTCTTTTCCAGTGCCACTTTCACCACGTAGCAAAACTGTTGTCGTTGTTGGAGCAACCTTTTCTACCTGTTCCCAAATCTCTCTCATTCTCTGTGTTTTACCAAGTATAAAACCAAAATCCTTTTCTTTATACAATTCGTTTTGTATTACCTGATAATCCTGTAGAAGTGTTAAATTATTAATAGACATCTTATTTAGCAGATAGGGTAGACACATCTCAATCTCTGCAAGACCTATAACAACAGCTTTAGCCTTTTCATAGCAATTTTCATAACCGCAGGCACCACAATTTAAATTTTCACCGCCATTATAACTTTTCATTTCATCAAGCACTCTTTTTATATCTTCCTCCTTAGGCTCAACAAATATTAACCGCTCCTTTTTACTAAATCCCCTTTCTAAACCAGTTCTTGGAGCACTATAACCTTCGCCAGCAGATTGGAAATAGTAGCTTTTAACATAATTTACAATCCTTCCAGTTCTCTCATGGAGACTACCTTTACCCTGCATTACAGGACCATCAATACAACCTTTACAAAATAGCATATCTACAAACTTAGGCTTTACTTTTCCTGTTTTTAGAGATTCAAAAAAACTCAAAACTTCATCTTTACCATCTACAACAATTATTTCTGTTTCTAGTATATCTGTCCCAATAGCAGCAGTTTTTAAAAGACCACCTGACAAAGCAAAAGACCTACCTATCCTTGGATAATAACCATCAAAATCTGAGAAATTCTTCCTTTTAGGGTCTATATCAAATTTTGTAAAAAAATTGTCCAATTCTTTAAAGGTCCATACATTATCTATGCAAACATTTTTAATCCCATCTTTTATTTCATATTTTTTTGCCACACAGGGACCAATAAAAGTAATATGAGCATTTTTAAACCTTTCCTTTATAAATCTTCCCATTGCAACCATAGGTGAAACTATATTCACAAGGTTCGGAATAAACTCGTAATAATATTTGCAGACAAGATTTACAATTGCAGGACACGGCGTAGATATGTAGGTTTTGTCTTCTTTTTCAGATAAAACTTTGTTTAAGAAATTTCTATAAGCATCGGCAACAAGTTCAGCACCATAAGCAGTTTCGTAAACATAATCAAAACCAAGCTTTCTCAATGCAGAAACCACTTGAAGGGGATGCGCATCTGTATAATAAGAAACAAAGGATGGAGCTATAATTGCAATTTTTGTTTTTGAACTTTTAAAAATTTCCTCAATACTTTGCCCTTCTTCTACTTCTTTTGCATCCTGTGAACATAATTTTATACAGTTACCACAGGATATACAATTTTCCTTGATAACATAAGCTTGGTCATTTTGTACCTTTATTGCCTTGACAGGACATCCCCTAATACAAGAATAACACTTCTTACATAAACCTTCTCTTGTCTGGACAATCATACAGCCACCTTCAATAATGGTTTTGCAAATTTTTCAAGTACTCCTTGATAATGAGCAATCAAAACACCATAATTTAAAAGGGGAATTTGTTTTTCTATAAATATTTTCTGTCTACTTTCCATATCCCTTTTTGTTAGCATGCATCCACCACAGTGTAATGCAAGCCTTAGATTATTTATCTCATTAAAATCTTGATGCACACCAGAAAAATGAAGAAATTCCAACTTCTTACCTGTCAATACCCTTAAAATCTCTGGTATGATTTCCTTACCCATATCACCTTCCAATCTGTGGTGAGTACATGCTTCAATTATCGCAACTCTATCGCCGTCTCTCAATTTATATATACTTTCTATACCTTCAATAAACCAAGATAAACTACCTTTATAATTAGCAAAAAGCATTGAAAAAGATGTAACTGGAATGGATTCTGGAAGAAAATCTTTGACTATTTTAATAGCCTGCGCATCAAGGATAATTAAATTAGGCTTTAAATCAATTATAAACTGAGAACATTTTATTTGATCGGGCTTTATTACAGTAAAATAGGCACCTCTATCGAGAATTTCTCGAAAAACTTGAATTTGTAATGGTTTTAGTCTCCCCTTTGGATAGGCAGGATGAACAGGCGTTATACAAAGTATGTGGTCATCTTTCTTTACTATGCCTTCTAAAATACCCTTATCCTCGTTATCTGCAAGCATTTTGCCAATATAACCTCTTAACTCATCAATGCCTATACTTTTAAGCGCTGATACAAAAAAAACTTTGTCTTGGTTAGAAAATTTTATTTCTAAACGTTCACTTTCAAACATATCAATTTTGTTTACAACAATAATATAAGGTATACTCTGTTTTTGAGCAAATGCTATCTGTTCCCTTTCATATACAAAATCTGTAACAGTTGGGACTAAAACAATAACAAGTAAATCAGTTTTTCTTAGCACATCTTTCACTTTTTTAAGCCTTTGTTCTCTTAAGAGCGTAAAGTCATCAATTCCTGCAGTATCAGTAAAAAGAAGTGGCCCAGCAGGAAGTATTTCTATTGCCTTTTCAATTGGGTCAGTGGTAGTTCCTGGTAATGGTGATACAATTGATAATTCCTGCCCAAGTAACGCATTGATAAGGCTTGACTTGCCAACATTAGTTCTGCCAACAAAGGTAACTCTTTTTCTTTCTGATTTCATTGTTTCTACCATACTTTATCCTTTCTCCTTTACTTTCAACAATTGCTAAGCCTTTTTCCTCTATAATGCCTTTTATTGTTTCAAGATTTAAAGGTTTTTTATTGTCATATATGTTGTAGTCTTTTCTGTATTCATCACCAGTAAAGTTTGGCATCAAAACATTTGCACCCATATCCAAAGCGTTAGAAACAGCATCAATCCCACCAAGTGAAAATAAAGCTGTTGTTGCTGGAATATTTACATCCTCCAATATTATCCTTGCTAACCCAATGATTTTAAGGACAACTTCTATATTAGGTGGAGGAAAATGTTCAAGAGGAGTATTTTTTGTAGGCATGAAAGGTCCTAACCCTGCCATATCTAAATCAAGACTTTTTATCAGTAATATGTCATTTATGTAATCATTCATAGAAGTATAGGGTAATCCTATAATATTTCCTGAACCTACCTGGTACCCTAATTTTTTTAGCTTCTCTAACAATTTTAACCTGTTGGTTAATGTTTCGCCTGGATGGAACATTTCATATACTCTATGATTTGAAGTCTCGTGTTTCATTAAAAACCTATCTGCACCAGCATCTCTGAAAGCTTTGTATTCATCTTCAGTTCTCTCACCAATGCACAATGTTATTGCAACATTATAATTTCTTTTTATGTTTCTAATAATCTTACACAACAGCTCTTTTGTATAGAAAACATCTTCACCTGATTGGAGAACAACCGTTTTTATACCATTAGCGACTATGTTTTCAACACGTTTTAGTATCTCATCCATACCCATCCTATATCTTTTTATAATTTTGTTACCTTTGCGGATCCCGCAATAAAAACAGTTTTTTCTGCAAACATTTGAAAACTCAATAATCCCTCTTAGAAAAATAGTATTGCCATAAACATTATGCTTTATAAAGGAAGCCTCCTTGCCAAGCTGTTCAAGACTTTCTAATTTTCCTAATAATCTATATAAAACATTTCTGTTCATAGGTTAATAGTATATATCTTTATGGCCAAAAAATATTAAATTGACTTTGTTTTTTAAATCTTCGTCAAAATATTTAACCAAATCTTCTATATATGCTTTTAAAGGTTCTCTATTATCCTCATCAAAGTTGGCTACATATTCTGCAAAACTCAAAAGTGAATTCTTATCACATAAATTTTTAATACTTCCCGTTTTCGCAAGTTCCATAAACACTTCACCCGTCCTTCCTCTTCTATAGCAGGCTGTGCAAAAGCTTGGAAGGTAACCCTTTTCTGCAAGGGTAATTACCATTTCTTTCAAGCTTCTATTATCAGAGATAGTAAACTGCTCAGAAAATTTCTTCTTATCAGTTGAATAGCCACCAGGTGAAGTAGATGAACCCGCACTTATCTGAGATACACCTATATCGATTAGTCTGTCTCTTAATACCTTACTTTCACGTGTTGACAAAATTATACCCGTGTAAGGTATAGCAATGCGAAGTATTGCAACTATAAAAGCAAAATACTCATCATCAATAAAATATGGTGGTTCATAGGAAAGTTTTGCACCTACAGCCCTTTTTATTCTCGGTACCGAAATAGTATGAGGTCCAATACCATATCTTCTCTCCATTTCTGCAATATGCTCAAATAAACCTCTAATTTCACTAACAGGATTATCCAAACCAAAAAGAATACCCATCCCAATATCATCAATCCCAGCTTCTATGGCTCTAAAAGGTGCTTCATATCGAAATTTAAAATCACTTTTAGGACCCGCAGTATGATAGAGCCTATATTTTTCTTCATTATAGGTTTCTTGAAAAACCTGGTAAGTACCAATCTTTGCGTTTTTTAGGAGTTTAAACTCCTCTTTTTTTAAAGGAGCAATATTTACATTGACTCTTCTTATCTCTCCTTTTTCTGTTTTTGTTTCATAACACAATTCAATGTGGTCACAAATTTCTTCTACCGATAACTGAGGATCTTCGGAAGCAACCAAAAGTATTCTTTTAACACCTTGATCTATTAGATACTCTATCTCTTTTTTTAGCTCATTTTTTGTAAGCTTTTTACGTGTTATTTCTTTATTACTTTTTTGAAAACCACAGTAGGCACATTCATTCTGGCATATATTAGAAATATAAAGTGGGGCAAAAAAAACAATCCTTTTTCCATAAATGGTATCTTTAATATCCTTTGCAAGCTCAAAAACTAAATTGGTTACTTCCCTATCATAATGATGAGAAAGAAGGTATGTAACCTCTTCCTTACACAACCCCTTTAAAGATTTGGCCTTATCAAGGATATCTTTTACTTTACAATAATCGACTTTTTTCATGTAATTTTTACATTACACCTTTTTTAAAGAAAAATCAAAACAAATTTAGAAATTCTAAAAGATACCTTTAAAAAAGGGGGAGAAGGGGGGAGGGGACCCCCTTACTCTGGGGAGGGAGAAAGTATGCACTTTTATTAGTAGCAATTAGCATGCCATAATTTGTATTACATATTTTACAATAAGTATTTTTTTTCTCAAAATAATTTTTTGATATAATTAAGTATGAACTCTTCTCAAAATATTACTTTTGTTAATTTTACAAAAAAGTTAGAAGAAAGATTAGAGACGAGAGTAAATATAACTTTTACAAACAACAAAGTTTCATTAATAAACGTTTACTATAAAGACAATGTTTTAAATGTTCGGATTCATAAGATGTTCCTTGAGGCAGATGAAGCTGTTTTTCAGGCAATAATTGATTTTATAAAAAATAGAACAAAACCAAACATAATCATAAAAGATTTTGTTAAACATTACCAATCCACCTACAATAACCACAACAAACCACATATTATTCAACCCTTTGGCAAACATTACAACCTTAAAGATATTTTCATGAATCTCAATCACGTTTATTTTAAAAATATGGTAGATGCAAAAATTACGTGGAGTAAAAGGTATAAAAGGACACCAGTTAAAAAACGCATTCTTGGTAGCTATGACATAAAAAATAACATAATAAGAATAAATCCCATTCTTGACTCAGAAAAAGTACCTTTCTTTTACATCGAATTTGGTTGTTTACCATGAGATGCTTCACGCATTTTTAAAAAATAAAAATGGGAGATGGCATTGTAGTGAATTTAAAGCATTAGATAAAAACTATATCTTTTATGAAGAAGCTGTCAAATGGGAAAAAAAATAAAGCTATAAAAAAAGAAAAAGATATTGCAAATATTTGCATTAACAAAGATTGCAAAATTAGAAAGGTTGGATGTAAGGGGTCTAAAAGTTGCCCTGGATACAAATCATCATAAAAGGGTTCGATATGCGTAAGTTATTATTTTTATTATTTTTTGTTTTTTCATGTATCCCAATGAAAGAGCGACTACCCGAAGTTGCTGTGAAAAAACCTGCAAAAATTGCACTTGTACTTGGAGCAGGTGCATCAAAAGGATTTGCCCATATAGGGGTAATAAAAATACTTGAACATAATAAAATCCCTATTCATATGGTTGTTGGAACTAGTGCAGGGAGTTTTGTTGGTAGTTTTTATGCATACGGGTTTAATGCATACCAGCTCCAAAAAATTGCTTTACAAATTAATAAGTCAGACATTGTTGATTTAGTATTTCCTAATAATGGCTTCATAAAAGGTCAAAAACTTGAGTCTTATGTTAATAGAATGCTCAACAATACACCTATAGAAAAGCTTAAAATTCCCTTTTTTGCAGTTGCCACAGACATACAAAAGGGGGAAGAGGTTGTTTTCGAAAAAGGTGATACAGGTATGGCTGTTAGGGCAAGTTGTTCCATACCTGGCGTATTTACACCCGTTAAAATTGGTAATAAACTATACGTTGATGGTGGTGTTATAAGTCCTGTGGCTGTTGATGCTGCAAGAAAATTTGGAGCTGATATAGTTATCGCTGTAGATGTTTCTGCTGATAATGAAAGTTCACTTCCAACAAACACATTAGAGACAATATTGCAATCAATAAACATAATGTATGCTCAACTCGCATTAATACAACTTTCAAAGGCCGACATTGTAATAAAACCAAAAGTGGGGCATATAGCATCCTATGATTTTGATAAAAGGCATGAAGCTATATTAGAGGGTGAAAAAGCTGCAATGGAAGCACTACCTAAAATAAATGAACTTATTTCAAAACTTAAAGCAGAAGGTAGAATTTAATAGTGGAGGAGATTATGTTAATGAAAGACTTAAAAGGGAAAGTTTTAAAATTGAATGAACTTATTGATTACCAAGAAGGCTCTATAGTAAGTAGGGAAATTTTAAGGGTAGATACAGGTACAATAACCCTATTTGCATTTGATGCTGGACAAGGGCTTAGTGAACATACCGCCCCCTTTGATGCAACAGTATACATTATTGATGGCCTAGCAGAAATCAAAATAGGTGAAGATACCTATATTTTATCCTCAGGGGATATGATAATAATGCCTGCAAATATTCCCCATGCAGTTTATGCTAAAGAAAAATTTAAAATGCTTTTAATTATGATTAGAAAATAACAAAAGCTTTCTTTTTGATTTGACGTTTTCAAAAAACATGCTATTAATTTGTTATAAAGGAGGCTTATATCATGAAAGAAGACTTTAACAGCAAAATTGCATTTTTAAAGCCACTCTGGTGGCTGATACATTTCATTGGTATATCAATTGTTTACGCCTTAGGAAGCATTTTAGGAGGATAGTTATGCTAAAACATTTTATGAGGTATAAACTGGGCTGGTGGATTTTGCATATAGTAGCTATTGCTTTGACCTTTTACTTAGGTAGTATAGTAAAATTTTAAATTTAAAAAGGAACTGCTATGAAAAAGCGTGTATACTTAATTGCATTGTTTTTACTCGCTATATCGGGCTTGTTACTGCACTTAAGGATTCACCCTTTTATGGTAACAAATCCAAATATACCGGGTGAGAAGGTCCTTGATTTTACACATTTTCTTGCTACATTACTATCCCTTATTGATGTTATCTTTGTAACAGTTCTTTTTAGTTCAAGAAAAACTGCTGTTTATGGTTATTTATTAAACGGTTTGATTGTAATTTACGGCACTGTTTTGATGGCTCATTTTAGCATTAACGAAATGATTGTTAAAAATTTACCCCTTAAAGTTATGTTTTTAAGGTCTACTTTACCTCATATATGCATAGCATGGAGTGATTTTTTTATTGGTAAGGCTCTATACGATTTATATATGAAGGTTGAGATTAATTAGTTTATCAAGCTCTTCAAAAACCTTTGTTTTACCTGAAACAGGAGGCAAACAGTTCTTTTGAGTACAAATGTAAGCTTTAGGTTCATCTTCTTCTTGTTGATCAAGCTCAAAAAGCCAATCATATAAAGTTAATCTCCTTATCTTTTCTAAAAACCCTTTCTCTTCTACCCTTCCTGAAATCTTAACCTTTCCAGGATAATCAAAATAAAAAGAAAAGGCATTTAAAAAGTATGTATATGCCATTGGTGCTTGATTAATAGCGCTCGAGAAAAACTCTATCATTTTCTTAGCTTTATCAAGAAAGGAATTTTCTTCCAAAAGAATCCAAAGCTTCAAAAGATTGCATAGACAAACAGAATTACCTGATGGCATAACTGAATCATATAATATCTTCTGTCTTACAGGGATATCTTTATTAAAAAAGGGAGTATGGAAAAAGCCACCATTTCTATCATCTTCAAAAATAATAAACATTTTGTTATTTAGCTTAATTGCTTTATCAAGCCATACTTTATCAAAGAAGGTTTGGTAAAGTTCTATATAAACCCATACGAGAAAGGCATAATCTTCAAGAAAGCCATCCACCTTTGCCTCATATTTAAAGTAGGAATGAAACAATGTATAATCAGGCTTGATAAAATTTTTTTCTACAAAATTTATTGTATCAACTACTTTTTGTAGATATTTTTTTTCACCGCTAATTTTATAGAAACTGCAAAGGGAAATTATCATAAGACAGTTCCAGTCTAAAAGTATCTTTTCATCTCTCGCAGGTCTAATTCTTTCTTCCCTTTTCTTTTTTAGTTTTATAAGACTTTCTTTAATGCGTCTTTTAAATGTTTCGTCTTTTTCATACCTTGCTAAGTAGCCTTCACTCATGTACAAGACGTTTTTTCCTTTGTACTCACCTGTTGATTCTTCTTGAAAATTGCCATTTTCGGATATATTAAAAACCTCTATAAACTCAATAAATGCCTCTTCATCAAGACACTCCTTTAACTCTTTGTATGTCCATAAATAAAAATTGCCTTCCTCACCTTCACTATCTGCATCTTCTCCGCAGAAAAACCCACCTTCATTATTTGAAAGGTACTCAATACAATAATCGAGTATCTCCTTTGCAGATTCTAAATACAATATATTTCCTGTATAAAGATAGGTTTTTGAAAACACCAGCGACATTAGAGCCTGGTCATAAAGCATCTTTTCAAAGTGAGGTAATTTCCATATCCTATCAGTGGAATAACGATGTATACCCCCACTTATAAAATCGTAAATGCCACCCCTTCTTATGGCTCTTAGTGTTTTTTCCACCATAACAAGAGCCATTTCATTTTTTGTCATCTGGTAGTATTTCAACAAAAACAGCAAGTTATTGTAAGGTGGAAATTTAGGCTGAATTCCAAATCCACCAGCAATATAATCAAAGTTTTTAGATAGTTCATCAAAGGCATTATGAAAAACATTGCTATCAAGAAAACTGCCCTTTTCATAAGCAATATTTTCAATGATATTAACAACTTCTTTAGCAGATTTTAGCAATTCCTCCCTTTTATGCTTCCAGTAAAAAGCAATTGCCTTTATAAGCTCTGTTAGTCCTATCAAATTGCCAATACTTTCTTTTGGAAAATATGTTCCTGCAAAAAAGGGTTTTTTATCGGGAGTCATGAAAATACTTAAAGGCCAACCACCCTTACCTGTCAATACTTGACATACCTCCATATAGAAAGCATCTATATCAGGTCTTTCTTCCCTATCAACTTTTATGCAGACAAAGCTTTCATTTAAAAGTTTTGCTACAGTTTCGTCTTCAAAGGACTCTCTTTCCATAACATGACACCAGTGGCACGTTGAGTATCCAATGGACAGAAAAATAGGTTTGTCTTCTCTTTTTGCCTTTTCAAAAGCTTCATCACACCAAGGAAACCAGTTTACAGGATTATAGGCATGTTGTAGCAGGTAAGGGCTCTTTTCATTTATTAACCTGTTTGGCCTTTTTTCCATAAATTATCCCAGTGCAACATCTAAAACCATCATAACGGTAAAGCCCAAAATAGCTCCCATTGTAGCAATATCTGTATTACCTTCACGTTGTGCCTCTGGGATTACATCCTCCACAATAACAAAAATCATTGCACCTGCTGCAAAAGCTAAAGCATAGGGAAGAATTGGCTTTGCAAGATACACAATATAGGCACCTATTACCGCAGCAATAGGCTCAACAATTGCAGAAAGCTGGCCATACCAAAAGCTTTTAAATGGTGAAATTCCTTCCCTTCTTAAAGGCATTGATACTGCAAGACCTTCTGGAAAGTTTTGAATACCAATACCAACAGTTAGTACAACAGCACCTGAGAGCGTTGCAGATTCAAGACCATTTCCAACAGAGCCAAAGGCAACACCAATAGCCAATCCTTCTGGAATATTGTGAATAGTTATAGCAAGAATAAGAAGAGTAGTTTTCTTCCATGTAGTTTTTATCCCTTCTGCTTCATTTACATCAAAGAACATGTGAAGATGGGGCAAAACTTTATCAATAATCCTTAAAAAAATTGCTCCAGCCAAAAAACCCGTTGCAGGCGGGAACCATTTAGGTATATTTAAACCGCTTGAAAGCTCAATGGCAGGATTTAACAAAGACCAGTAGCTTGCAGCTATCATAACACCTCCTGCAAAACCTAAAGCACCATCAAGTACCTTTCTGTTTAAATCCTTTGATATAAAAACAATAGATGCACCCAAAGCGGTTAAAAACCATGTAAAAAGCCCCCCAAATAAAGCCTGCAAGACTGAGTTTAAAGAGCTTAACTCCATGCAAATAAATATACCATTAACTGTAAGAATGTCAATTTGCAAGTAAAAAAAAGTTCTGGTAAAATTTAACAAAATGTCAATATTTGTTGTTCACGAACATCATGCATCCCATCTTCATTTTGATTTGAGGTTGGAAACTGAAGGAGTCCTCAAATCCTTTGCCCTCCCCAAAGGTCCATCGTTAAATCCAGCAGAAAAAAGACTTGCCATAATGGTAGAAGACCATCCACTATCTTACTCAGACTTTGAAGGCATCATCCCTGAAGGAAACTACGGTGCTGGATATGTGGTAATCTGGGATAACGGCACATACAATACAAAGAAAGGTACTCTTGAAGAAGGTATCTTAGAGCTTGAGTTTAATGGCAGGATATTAAAAGGCGCTTTTCTCCTAAAAAGGCTTAAAGATTCCCAAAAAAATTGGTTGTTCTTTAAAAAGAAAGATGCCTATGCTAACCCAGAATTTAAACTTACACTTGCACTCACAGAAACAAAGAAAAAAGAGCTAAAAGAGAGAATTCCACCATGCGCTTTAGAATAATTATAAGCATTTTATTTTTTTTATTAAACTTTGCTTTTGCTGAAGAAAACTCTCAAAAATTCTTAGAAACTTTAGAGCCACCTTTATTTGGCATTGTTCTTAAAGGAGATAACCTAATTATTGATATAGATGCAGAAAATAAATTCTTAAAAACCAATTTAGCCAGTTATATTAAGCCACAAACACCTGTCATTATTTCCTGTGTACATAAAATTCTACCTTATTTCTTTATTGAAACTACCACTGTTAAAGGCTGGTTTCATAAAGATAACGTAAAGATTATCTTCCCAGAGGAGTTCGATAAAATTAATAATCTAAATATCGTTCTTTTAAAAAAGACCCTTACCATAGATGGCATAATCTATCCCATTGCTACAAAACTTCCCCTATTAAATGAAAGAAAAAAACATTATATAGTTTTACTTATAAACCAAGAAGGGTTTAAAGAATATAGGCTACCTAAAACTTTTGCCACTAAATTTTTAAAACCATCACCTAAAACATTAAAAACATTAACAAATTTGTTTAAAAATAAACCTTATGTATGGGCAAATGATGAAAGGGGTTGGGACTGTTCTGGCCTTATACAGGATATGTTTAGTTTTATTGATATAACCTTACCAAGAAACTCCTTTGACCAGATTAATTTCACAGAAAACATTGATGTTTCCAATCTTTCATTAAAAGAAAAAGAAAAAATATTAAAAAAAACCAAACCCTATTTTACCTTGCTATATTTTCCAGGGCATATAATGCTATATATAGGGAAGAAGGGAAATGAATTAATGAGTTTCCAAGCCTTAAGCAAGATTGGTGATAAAAAGTTTGGATATGTAGGAGTTTTTCCTTTAAAGAAAACAGGGCTTCTATCAAAGGTAACAAAAATAGGTATAATAAAGGGTAATGTAAATAACATTGCAACTGATAGCAAACAAACTTTTTATAATCAAGGAGGAGGTAAACTATGACAAAAACATTTTCTTCAAAAGATAGAAGGGATATTATCCATTTAGACAAAGGCAATCCATACTATGAGTATAAAAAATATGAAGAACCTACAGTATGTAAAGAGTGTGGTCTTGTATATACAAATGGTCGATGGGCGATGAAAGTACTTGCCACAAAAAACGCTAACGAAAGTTTGTGTCCTGCATGCAAAATTATAAAAGATAAAATACCCTTTGGTATAGTTGTCTTAGAAGGTAATTTTCTTAATGAAAATACAAAAAAAGAGTTAAAAAACCTTATAAAAAATGTTGAAGAGAAAACAAAAGTAAACCGCCCTTTGCAAAGGATTATGTCAATAGAAGAAGAGGACAAAAAAATAACCATATATACCACTTACGACCATTTAGCTCAAAGAATAGGTAAAGCCGTTTACAATGCTTTTAAAGGTGAACTTACCCTTAAATATTTGGAAGGTGAAAAGTTTGCAAGGGTTTATTGGAAAAGAGATTAAGTTACTATACTTGACATAAATTCAATAATACATTACTCTATCAATAATACGGGACGTGGCGCAGCATGGTAGCGCACTTGCTTCGGGAGCAAGGTGTCGCTGGTTCGAATCCAGTCGTCCCGATATTTTGAAATTATGAACATTATTATAGACATTATTTTCGTTATTTTTTCCTATCTTTTAGGTTCTGTACCAACAGGTTTAATTATATCTAAGTACTTCTTTAACGTAGATATACAAAAGGTAGGAAGTGGTAATATTGGCGCAACCAATGTGGCAAGAACATTAGGGAAAAAAGTTGGCATTCTAACACTAATAGGCGATGCATTAAAAGGTATTATCCCAGTAGTTATTGTGAAACTTTACGAACCCTATCCCATTAATCAAACTTTAATCTTTTTTTGTGCCCTTGCTTCATTTTTTGGGCATCTTTTTCCGATTTATTTGAAATTTAAAGGTGGAAAAGGTGTTGCAACAGCTTTAGGGATATTTATTGTCCTTTTTCCCTTACAAACCCTTATCTGCGCACTATTATTTTTCATTACCGTTTACCTAACAAGATACGTTTCCTTAGGTTCTATTAGTGCCGCAATTCTTATGCCAATACTTATTTCTTTCAGGGCTCAAGACTCATACCAGATTGCCCTATCAATTATTATCGGATTATCCATAGTTATTAGGCACAAAGACAATATCCATAGACTACTCGAAGGGAAGGAAAACAAACTAAAACTTTAAATCTTTTTTAACATATTCCTTATTTTTCTGCTGTTTTTTTTATTGCTCCCATCATAATTACTATAATCATAACAACCATAAAGCTTTTTTATAAAATCTTCAGAACTTATAACACCACTACCATTTTTTAATGCTGAGTGCTTTACCTCCCTATCGGAGCTTACAACTACACACCCATTTCTGTATTTACGGGAAAGTTCTTTAATTTTATCATCAGCTGTTTTGTTACTCGATGTGTATATTATCGTTACACTACCCACTTTTTCTTCTCTATCTATCAAACCACCATATATACCACCATCAAAAACTAAAAAAATTTTATTTCCCCTTTTCCTGTTATAACTAATTATCTCAGAAATGAGCTCTTCTTTTTCCAATGACTCTCCTTCATAATATAGTGCATAAAGAAGATTATAGCCATCAATCAATAGTATCATTGCTAAAACTGTACCTTCGGTGTTTCTTTATCTTTTTCTGGTACTTCAAAATAGGGATGTGGGGCAAAACCAAAAATGCTCGCAACAATACTAGATGGAAATACTCTAACCGCTTTATTAAACTTCATAACAGAATCATTGTACCTTTTTCTTTCCACTGCTATCCTATTTTCAGTCCCCGCAAGTTCATCCATTAAACGTATAAATGTTGCATCAGCCTTTAAGTTAGGATAGTTTTCCGCTATAGCAAGAAGCCTCCCTAAAGCAGAGTTTAATTCATTTGCCGCACCAAAAACTTCAGAAGGACTCTTTGCTGAAAGAAGTCTTGATCTTGCATTTGCTATATTTTCAAAAATCTCTCTTTCATGTTTGGCATATCCCTTTACTGTATTAACAAGATTTGGAATAAGATCAGCCCTTCTTTTCAATTGATTTTCAACTTGAGCGTAGCTTGCTTTTATATCTTCTTCCATTGTGATAAAGGAGTTACGTTTGCTAAATACATATATCCCACAAATTAACACTAATCCGAGAATTATAATAATACTTGCTTTCCATACATTCATAACTTACCTCCCTAATTTTTATTACCAACCTCTGCTTGCTCCACCACCACCACTTGCACCACCTCCAAACCCACCAAAGCCACCTCCACCAAATCCTCCAAAACCACCATAATAACCTCCTCCATAGTAACGGGATCTGTGGCCTCTATGGAACCGAGACAGTACAATCGTTAAAAACAAAACTAAAAATAATATATATGTTAATATACTTAATTTATCTTTTTTTGTTGTTTTTCTTATACTTTTTTGGACAATACTTCCAAGCTCACCTTTAGTATCGAGTTTTTTAGCTATTGCAACGCTTCCATACAAAATACCTTCATTAAACCTACCCTGTTTAAAATAGGGTAGTATGTAAGTATCGATGATATTTCCTGCAACGCCATCTGTAATAATTGCCTCAACTCCATATCCTGTGTGAATTCTAACCCTCCTATCTTTCATCGCAATAAGTAAAAGAATTCCATTATCTACCCCTTTTTTCCCAATCTTCCACTCATCAAATAACTTCTGTGCATATTCAAATTCTCCTGCTCCTTCAGTTGTATCTATAATTACAATGGCATATTCTGCAATGCCTTTATCAGCCATAGCTTTACATAGTGATTCAAGTTTCATTTTCGTTTTATCATCTAATATACCCACATAATCATTAACGAATCCTTTATATTTTGGTACTTTAAAACCATAAAAAGAAGTGATTAAAAGAATAAACAAAAGACTAAATAATCTTTTCATCATTTATAATCTCACTAAAAAATTCAAGTTCTTCAATATAGTTTTTAAGAAGCCTTTCTATATTTGGCTTGCTAATTTTTTCTAACTTTTCACGAAACATATATAAACTTTTCATTCCTGTCAACTTCCTACTAAATACTCGTTCTAACTCATCAATTATAGCTGTTCTTGTTTCAGGAACTGTAATATCCTTTAACCTTAAAACTTGTTTTAACAATATCAAAGTAGAGGTTAAAGACTTGTAAAGAACTTGCAAATTCTTACTTATATCGTCAATTCCAAAAAGCATTTTTCTCAATCCTATAATTTTGGCCCTTAATTCACTTTCACATTGACGTCTTATATGTTCCTTAGAGATATTGAGTGAAAATAATACATCTTTACCTCTTACAAGCCTATTTTTCTCGCTTATTTCGAGAAACTCGATAGGGAACACAACAGCTGACTCTTTAATTTCGCTCTCTTTCAGTATTAAAGGTATTGCAAGGGGAATATGTTTTACTTTGTTATAAATTTCTCTTATTTTTTCAATTTCATCACAACCACTATCATTACTCAGCACTATAAATGTATTAATATCTGAGATACCTGGATGAAAATCCTCTAAAATCATAACACTACCAAATAAGTAAAAGGCAACAAGTTTATTTCCCAACTGCTCATCAAGATTTGATGATATTTTATCGATGGTGGTTAAAAATTTATTAATATCCATCTATACCTCCTCCCTTATATAAGTTCCACTTTTACCACCTGTTTTTTTAAGGAGTCTTATAGGACCTATCTCTATGTCTTTTTCTATAGCCTTACACATATCATATATTGTTAGGCATGCGATAGACACACCTGTTAATGCTTCCATTTCAACCCCTGTCTTCTCTGTTGTTTTCACATAGCACTTAACATTTAAAGTTCCGCTTACTTCATGAGGTTCAAAGTCTATATTAATCGCATCTATAGATAAAGGATGACACAAAGGTATTAGTTGAGAAGTTTTTTTTACAGCCATGATACCTGCAACTCTCGCAACACTTAAAACATCACCCTTTGGTATATTATGTTCTATAATCATTTTTAGTGTTTCAACCTTCATCTTAACAAAACCTTCAGCAATGGCTTCCCTCACCGTTTTATTTTTATGGGATACATCTACCATTATTGCCTCGCCTTTTTTGTTTAAATGAGTAAGTTCTGCCATGCTTCCCTCCACTAAAATGGTATGCTCAATCCATCAAAACCAATTATTAATTTTTCCCCTAAACTTTCTTTTAGTTTTTCTAAAGCTTCTTTCATCCCTTCTTCATTATAGCTATGGACAAGTACTGCTTTCTTCACATTACTCTTTTTTACTAATGCTTCAAAATCGGAGATACTCATGTGTCCTTTTTTATAAGAAACACTAGAACACTCACCAACTAAAATATAAGCATCTTTTGAAAAAATTGCCAGTTCATCAAAAAACTCTGTATCTCCTGTAAAAACAATCTTTTTCTCCCCTTTTATAAAGGCATAACCATAAGAATCATCTGAATGGGAAGTTTTTATTGTTTTTACTTTTATACCACCAATATTATAAACTTTTGAAACGTTAACTTCTTTAAAAAAAATCTCCGGCGGTTTTTCAAACCATATATAATAGCTTTTTATAAAATCCAGAAAATCCTTTACCTTGACATCACCATAAACGTATATAGATTTACGCTCATTTTGAGTTAGACATTTAAAATAAAATACCAAAGGGATAAGTCCCCAGAAATGGTCAGGATGAGTATGTGTAATAAAAATATCTTCAATAAGTTCTAAATTAGCTAAAGTAATAATATGTTTAAGTGTGTCATAACCAATGTCTACTAATATCGTCTTACCATCAAAATTTAGCATAAAACAAGGTGGGAAGTGTCTATCAACGGGAATACCACAACCGCTTCCAAGCAATAATACCTCATCCTGCTTCATAAATATAAGGCTACCAGAAAAACTTTGATAAATCTATAAAAAACAAAAGAAAACTTTATTGTTGCTAAAAATTAAAGAATATTAGTAAAATTATTGACAACTTCTTTTTTTATGATAAATTTACAATAAAAATTTAGGAGGTATCCTATGAAAAAAGCAGCTATAAATGGTTTTGGAAGAATTGGTAGAATTTTACTTCGCACCTTTCAGGAAAAAGAAGGACTTGATATTGTTGCAATATCGAACAGAACAGCTGATCCTAAAATTTTAGCTCATCTTCTAAAATATGATTCAGTGCATGGTACTTTTAAAGGAGAAATAAGTGCTACCAATGACTCTATAATAATAAACGGAAAAAAGATACCCGTATTTCCCGCAGCAGACGTATCTAAACTTCCATGGAAAGATTTAGGTATTGATATCTTGCTTGAGTGTTCTGGTAAATATAGAGATGCCGATGAAGCAAGAAAACATATAGATGCTGGCGCAAAAAAAATCCTAATCTCTGCTCCAGCTAAAAAGGTTGATGCCACATTATTATATGGTGTAAACCATAAAAACTATGACCCTGCAAAACATAGCATAATTTCAGCTGCATCATGTACCACTACCTGTCTTGCAACTTTGTGCAAGGCATTAATAGAAAAAGTAAAAATCGAAAAAGGCATTATGACTACGGTACATGCCTATACCAATGACCAAAAGATACTTGATGGTTCACATAAAGACTTAAGAAGGGCAAGGGCAGCCGCACTATCAATAATACCTACCACAACTGGTGCTGCAACAGCAGTAGGAGAGGTTTTGCCTGAATTAAAAGGAAAACTTGATGGTATTGCATTAAGAGTACCCACAGCAAATGTTTCAATAGTTGACTTAACAGCTCAAATAGACAGAGAAACAACAAAAGATGAGATTAATGGTATTTTCAAAACCGCATCAGAAACTAACTTTAAAGGTTTAATCAGATATTGCGATGAACCTCTTGTTTCCTGCGACTTTAATGGTGATTCACACTCTGCCATTTTCGATGCAGAATCAACTTATGTAAAGGGTAACCTTATTAAGATAATGGCATGGTACGATAATGAATGGGGTTATTCTTGTAGAATGAGAGATTTAGCTATTTATATTGCTGAGAAAACAAATTAGGGGGATTAAAGTGGCAATAAAGAGGGTTGATGAATTTAATTTAAATGATAAAAGGGTATTTATTAGGGTTGATTTTAATGTTCCACAGGATGAAAATCTAAATATAACCGATGATACAAGATTAAAAGCAGCACTACCTACGATTAAATATGTTATATCTCATGGTGGAAAAGCTATTTTGGCTTCTCATTTAGGAAAACCTAAAGGTCAAGTCAATCCTAAATACTCTTTAAAACCTATTGTAAATGCATTATCAGAACTTCTTGGTTTTGAAATTCCACTCGCTCCTGATTGTATAGGTGAGGAAGTAAAGAAGCTTGTTGATAATTTAAAACCTGGCGAAGTGTTAGTACTCGAAAATTTAAGGTTTCACATTGGGGAAGAAAAAAATGACCCACAATTTGCTAAGTCACTCTCTGAACTATGTGATATATATATAAATGATGCCTTTGGCGCTGCTCATAGGGCACATGCTTCTATTGTTGGCATTACTGAATTTGTAAAAGATGTTGGTGCTGGTTTTCTAATGTTTAATGAACATAAGTACTTAAGCAAACTAATGGCACACCCTGAAAGACCATTTTTAGTTATCTTAGGTGGGGTAAAAGTTTCCGATAAGATTGGTGTGATAGAACACCTCCTTGAGATTGGTGATGGGTTTCTTGTAGGTGGTGCAATGGCAACAACTTTTCTTAAAGCACTTGGTTATAATGTTGGTAAATCTAAGTATGAGGAAGATAAACTTGAGCTTGCAAATAACATACTTAAAAAGGCAAAAGAAAAAAACAAATCTTTTATCTTACCGACAGATGTTATTGTCACAAATGATTTGAAATCTGATTTTGTAAAATGTGTACATATCTATGAAATCCCAGAGGATATGATGGTAGTAGATATCGGCGAAGAGACAAGGAAAATATTCTGTTATGAACTAACATCAGCAAAAACTATTTTCTGGAACGGACCAATGGGGCTTTTTGAAAATCCAGCGTTTCAGGCAGGTACTTTTGCAATAGCTAAATGCATATCTGGGCTAAAAGATGTAGTTTCTGTTGTTGGCGGTGGTGATTCTGCAGCAGCTGTTAGGAAAAGTGGATATGCAGAATACTTTACCCATGTATCTACTGGTGGTGGAGCAACACTTGAATTCTTAGAAGGTATCCCTCTACCAGGCATAAAAGCACTTGATAGGTATTAAAATGAAGTACTTTATTGCCAACTGGAAGATGCATAAAACTTATGTAGAAGCTATAAATTTTTTTGATTTTTTCAAAGGTAAGACCTTTGATAGTAACATTATTATTGCCCCGCCTTTTACACTATTATGGCCACTATCAAAACATATAGAAGGTACAAAATTTAAACTATCAGCACAAAACATGTATTTTGAAGAAAAAGGTGCTTTTACAGGTGAAGTATCACCCATACATTTGAAGGACTGTGGTGTTGAGTATGTAATAATCGGACATTCGGAAAGAAGAAACATTTTCAAAGAAGATGATGAATTGATTGCAAAAAAACTCAAATCAGCCTTTACACATAATTTAACCCCCATTTTATGCATAGGTGAAGCGATAGAACAAAGACAAAGGGGTGTTACTTTTGATGTACTCTCCCACCAATTAAAGGTAGGATTTTCACTTTTATCAAAAACTGAAATAATTAGCACAATAATAGCCTATGAGCCTGTATGGGCAATAGGTACTGGCATAAATGCCACTCCAGAACAAGCAGAAGAAGTCCATCTTTTTATACAAGATTATATTTCAAAAAATTACTTTCAAAATGCACACGTTGATGTTAAAATACTTTATGGTGGTAGCGTCACCCCAGCAAATATACGTGAATTAATGGGAATAAAAAAGATAGATGGTGTGCTAGTTGGTGGTGCTTCATTAAATGCAGATAGTTTTGAAAAAATAATTTGTTATAGGGAGTGTTCTAAATGACAGCATTTGTAATATTTTTACATGTGATAGCTTGTTTATGTCTTATATTTATTGTACTTTTACAGACAGGAAAAGGGTCAGAAATAGGTGCAGTTTTTGGTTCTGCATCATCTTCTGTTTTTGGTCCTACAGGACCCACAACAATACTAACTAAAATAACTATTATAGCAGCAATTATCTTTATGATTACTTCTTTTTATCTGACTTACAGCTTTTCAAAGCCTCTTTCTAATACAATTGTGCCAAAATCCAAAACAACAGAGCAAGGGAAACCTCAACCGTCATCACAACCACCAGTTCAACAACAAAAAAAATGACCATAAAAAAAATAAACATACCTGAACAAAAAAATTATGAAATTAGCAAAGATATTGCTTTGCATGCAATCTCAAAAAAAACTGTTGAACAAATTGTTTATAATACTGGTGGAAAACTAACTTCAGATAAGCTTTTAACTTTTAATTTTTATAAATATACCGTAACTTTCGATTTAGATTCAAAAGAGCTCATAATACCAGATTCGATTAAAGCAAAATCTACAGAAGGGCTAATCTTACATTATATTGCTTATTCAAAAGGGTTTAAACCAGAAGGGAACTGGTGCCAGTTCTATCAAATTAAAGATGCCTCTTTATACCTGCCCATTTTTCAAAAAAGAACAACCCAGATTATAAATAAAGCAGTTAAATACCCAGAACAGTTTTTTCAGAAAACATTTAACTTAGGTGGTGTAGAAATAGACTTTATTTCTTCAGCGAGGGCTTTTAAATTTAATGCTTTCCCACTCTTCCCGCTACTTATAGTATATTATCAGGGTGATGATGAGATACCATCAGAGATAAAATTTCTATTTGATAACAATTGTATAAATAACCTACCTGCTGAAGATATTGTTGTTTTATCACAATTTTTAGCTTTGCAATATTTTAAGGCATGAAATCCTTGTTTAAACCTCAATTCGTTAACGACCCTTCCCAAGACCCTGGACTGATTATTAATTTATTTGGTAGAAAAGAAAGTTTTATCATTGATTTAGGTGATATTTCAAGGTTGACAGTAAAAACCATTTTAAAAATTTCAAGAGTTTTCATATCCCATACCCACATAGACCATTTTTTCGGCTTTGATGGTTTTTTGAGAACTTCTTTAAGCAAAAAAGATCCAATCCATATTTATGGACCAAAGAATATTATTAAAAATGTATCTGGTAAAATTGCTGGATACACATGGAATCTAATAACTGAATACCCAATAAAGATTTTTGTCCACGAAATATACAAAAACAAAATTTCAACAGTACTATTTTCCGCTGAAAATAAATTTAAAAAAGAAAAACTTGAAAGTAAACCTATTAACGATAATAAAATCTATGAAGATAATGAGCTTATAATTAAGGCTATTGAATTAGACCACAAAATCCCTGTTCTTGCTTTTTATTTAAAAGAAAAAATGCGCATTAACGTTAGAAAGGACGTTCTATTTGAACTTAATTTAAAACCAGGCCCATGGTTATCTGAACTAAAAGCTCTTGTCATAAATAACCAACAACTTGATAACATCCAAATAGAAGTACCAGGTGTAGGCATGTTTTCTGCAAATGATTTAGCAAAGAAGCTATTAATTTTTAAAGATGGTGAATCTTTAGCTTATATCACAGATATTGTCTTTTCTAAAGGCAATATTGAAAAAATTATAAAAAATATTGTAAATCCTGATATTCTTTTTTGTGAAGCTTTTTTTATCTCTGCCGATGAAGAAAGGGCTTTAGAAAGATATCACCTTACCGCCAAACAGGCATATGAAATATCCAAACTTATTAATGCAAAGAAACTTATAATCTTTCACTTTTCGCCAAGATACAAAGGAAATTTTTCGAAAATATACGAGGAAGCAAATCTTAAATATTAAAGGGGCGACGTAAATACTTACTGCCCCCTAAAAAATTAAATTACTTTTTCTCAGCTGGTGCTGGTGCGGGTGCTGTATTTGAAGTGCTCTGTTGCTGAACTGCTGGAGCTGGTGCTGGTACTGGAGAGGGAGCTTCTTCTTTTTTCTGACAGGCAACAAGTGCCATTGTTGCAATAATAACAGCGAGAACTGATGATGCTATAAGTTTTTTCATTCCTTTTCACCTCCTTTTAATGTATTTAAAGTAAAAAAGCTGAGGAGATGTATATCCCCTCAGCTTAAAACAATCTGCTTTATTTTATATTATTTTTTCTCTCCCCCTGGTGTAAATATATTTCCACATTTTATATCAGGCTTGACCTGTTCATGTACCTTTGGCCTTATAACTTCCAACAGAAATTTTAGAGCTTGTTCCTTATCATTGTCTTCATATATTATCTCTAAAAGTTGTTGTTCTTTCTCATCGAGTGTAATTGTTACTTTCATGTGACCTCCTCATTATTTTAATTCTCTTCTATCTGCCATATCAAAGAGTTTTCTCTCTTTCTTCTGGTGGATTCCAAGATCAACTCTCTTTTTGTTTATATGGTCTATCATCATAGCTGCCTGTTTGGATGCCTCAACTGCAAAGCCCCATTTACCACCAAGATCTTGTTCAATCTCATTGAAGAGATAGTTGTGGAACTTAGTACCTTCAATTGTTGGAAATGTAACGCCGAAAACAGTGAAAACACCCGAAGTTACAAAATACTGACCGATTGCAATAGCCTTTTCACTCATATATTCTGGAGCAGCACCTGCAGCTGGAACATCAGCTAAATCTTCGCCAAGTCCACCTTCTGCAATTATGTTACATAGAGCCACAAGAATTCTACTATTATCAACACATGAACCAGCATGGAGAACGGGTGGGATACCAACAGCTTCACAAACTTCTCTAAGGCCTGCACCGGCATATTTAAATGCTGCCTCTGGAGTCATAAAACCAGCTTTACCACAGGCAGTTGCAGAACAACCTGTCTGAACAACAAGTATATCATTTGCAAGCAACTCTTCCACAAGTGCCAGATGAACTGCATCATGTTTTACTCTTGGGTTGTTACATCCAACGACACCAGCAACGCCTCTTATCCTGCCATTAATGATGTTGTCGTTCAATGGACGAAAGGAACTCCTAAAAGAACCACCAAGCATATACTCTATGGATTCATTACCAAAACCAACAACTAACTCTTGAGTTTTCTTTGGTATGTATACCTTATCTTTAATCCTCTTTGGGAAATTATCGCAGGCTTGTTTTAAAATTGCCTTTGCACCTGGAATTGGATGATGGTCATCAAACTCAATATACAATGAGTCTGTAATTTTACATCTTGGGTTTGTAGTAATCAGTGATGTATGATAGCACTTTGCAACTTCTACAAGACCCTGCATTATGCACTGAACATCAACAACCATTGCTTCTACAGCACCAGTAACTATTGCAGCCTCTGTCTGCATAAAGTTCCCGCCATACCTTACACCGTGTCTAACGAGGAGCTCTGCACCAGAACAACACATACCAACAACGTTAATGCCATTCGCACCTTTGGATTTTGCATAGTTAACAAGTTCGGGATCTTGAGCCACTGCGAGAATTGCCTCTGCAAGAACAGGCTCGTGTCCATGAATAATGACGTTAACCATATCTTCTTTAAGAACACCCAAGTCAATTTCTGATTTTTTAGGGCTTTGAGTTCCAAACATAATATCTTGAAGGTCAGATGCAAACATGGAGCCACCCCAACCATCGACCATAGACGTTCTTGCTGCAGCAAGTATAATATTTTTGTAATCCTGGTCAACACCCATGTGTGACCTGTGCATAAGCTCCATTATTTCTCTCTGAACACCACGCGGCATGACCCCCATCTTTCTCCAAACTTCCTGCCTCTTCTTTGGAGCCCATTTTACATGGGGCAATTCTCCTTCCTGCTGTGTAAAACTTTTCAAATACATTTCTCCTAATTCTATAGCTATATCTTTTATAGCGCGGCCTTCTGTTGAAATACCATGTCTCTTTGCAACTGAAAGGAGCTTTTTTTCGTCCTTAATCTCATAACCTTGCACCTCACCTTTTGCTGCGGCAAGAAAAACATAAGTTGTAGTCAAGGCATGATCACAATGTGCTGCTGCACCAGATGCAACCATCCTTGCGAAGTTTCTTGCTTGTATTGTGTTTATATCAGCACCACAAACACCTAAACCGCTTCCATCTTTTGGATTTAACCTACACGGTCCCATAAAGCAATGTTTACAACATGCAGAAACTGCACCAATTGGACAAGCTTTTACTTTCTCCGCCCTATCAAAAGCTGTTTCTACATTTTCATTTGCTGCTTTGTTTAGTAACTCAGCAGTCGTTGGTGATACTGTTTTTGGATGTTCTGACATACAATCCCCCTTTAAAATTGTGTGTATAAAAGCCTAAACATTAAACTATATTATATTTTAAACTTATGTCAAGAAAAAATATCATTCTTGAAAATTATAACTTTTTTTCATAGTAATGTGCAAAGAAAAAAATCTAAATATATTAGTTTTTGCGCAAAAAGCATGCAATAATTCCGCTAAATAGCGTTAAAAAAATGACAGATGTATAAGTTTAATTTCAACAAAGCATGGTAGATATTTAATAAAGCCAAAAATTATCCTTAATAATTTATGGCATAGTAATTGCTAAGATATTGACAATAAAACAAAAAAAAGATAAAATTAATCTAAAAAAGGAGGGTACAAGATGAGAAAAAGTTTTTTGCTTGTGTTATCAGTTGTTATGCTTATGTTAGCAAGCAGTGTTAGTTTTGCAGCAGATACTGGAACTGTTAATATTAATGCAACCGTTGTAGGCACATGCAAGTTTACAACTAATTCTGCTAACATTAATGTAACTCTCGATCCTAGTGTTGGAGGTACGGTAAATGGAACTGCTTCTTTAGTATTTTGGTGTACAAAAAATGCAAGTTATACTGTTTCAGATGACGATGGACTGTATGAAACAGGTGTAGATGCCAATAGGGTTTTTAATTCAACAGCTAATGAATACATACCCTATTCTTTTAGCTACACTCCAACAAGTGGAACTGGAAACGGTCCAGCAAACCCTATTACACTTAACCTTACTGCAAGCTTTGCACAAGTTGATTATCAAAATGCTTCAGCAGGGATATACACCGATACAGTAACTATTACTGTAAATCCATAAAGTTAGTCATGAAAAAAAAAATTAAGGGGCTTAAAATAGCCCCTTTGTTTTTTTCTTTATTATTAATTTCAATTACTAATAAATTGTATTCAGCAGATTTTGGAACAGTTTCAATAAATGCAACAGTTATATCAAAAGGAGTTTGCAGGTTTATTAATTCACCTATTACAATTAACGTTGGCAATTTAGACCCTGGTATTCCAGTTAACGTTGTAGCTAATGGAATAATAACTATTAGGTGTTTGGGAGGTGGCAATGTTACAAATATAACTTATAACATAACAGATGATGACGGTTTATGGGAAGATTATCCTGGAAACCACCGACTAAAACATTCAACATTAAATGAGTTTATACCTTATTCTTTTAATTATAACCCTTCAGACACAATACCAAGAAATACCACTATAGACATAAATATTAATATTCTTATCAACTATAATAACTTTAAAGATGCTCCTATTGGTGATTATTCTGATACTGTTACTTTAACAATTTCTCCGTAATATAAGTTTTTTTAGTTTTTATATTATGCTATATTTAAAATATGATTAAAAATTGTAATTTTTTTAACAGAATGAAAAAAGACTTCTTGGTGAGCTACTTCTTGCTGGTTCTTTTATAAAAAAAGAAGACATCGACAAGGCCCTCAAAGAACAGAAAAGAAGTAACAAGCTTTTAGGAGAGCTTTTAATTGAATTTGGTGCTATTTCCAAGGAAGAGCTAAATTTAGTTATACAGTTTCAAGAAGATCTCTCCAATCCTTATAAAGCATTAAAATTTGCCACAGGGTTTAGAAAAAAACTTGGTGAACTACTAATAGACGCTGGCAAAATTACCGAAAAGGATCTTGAAGAGGCATTAGAAATACAGAAAAAAACAGGAAAAAAAATTGGTGAAATTTTAATTGAGAGTGGCAAAATAACTGAAAATGAGTTAAATGCCCTATTGCTCTTCCAGAAAACGCAAGAAGAAAAAAGGCTACCCAAAAAACTTAAATTAGGGGAACTCTTAATAAGCCTAGGTATTATAACCCAAGAACAACTAAACCATGCCTTAAACATTCAATCTTTATACCCAGAAAAAAGACTTGGTGAAATTTTAGTTCAACTTGGATATATAACAGAAAATGATATTGAGAAAGGTTTAACACTTCAACAAAAGTTAGCGAATATTGCTCTTTCAACAGTTATTACATTTGCAAGTAGTTTCTATGTAAATGAACTATCTGCACAAGATAAGCCTATTAGCTCTACAAAAGGCAAGTTACAAATTATAGCAGAGGTTAAAAGTTACGCTAAACTAAACCTAACCAAACAATTGAGTGAACTTATAATTTCTGAAAGGGATATTGCCACAAAAATTAAAGAAATTAAAAATGCTACAAGTTTCGAAATAAAAACCAATACAAATGCTGTCTTTATAGTATTTGATGGTATTGGAGATGGCATTATTGAAGAAGTCGAAATTTTTGGATTTGGAGAAACTGTTAAAATTGGGCCAAATGGAGGCATGGTTTTTATAAAAAATCCTGCAAAATCAATGAAATTTGATTTATCTTATAAAATTAAACTAAGCAATAATGTGAGGCATGGAACATATGCGTGGCCCTATTCTGTATCTGTTACTACTTATTAGTTTTTTATTTTTTAATTTCCAAAATAAGGGGGTTGCTGCTGAATGGCGTATTAGTCCTATTAGAATTGTGATGGTCCCACAGGATAAAAGTACTTCAATCACAGTCTACAATGAAGATAAGATCCCTATAAATTTTCAAGTAAAAGCTATGTTATGGACACAAAATGACAAAGGTAAGGATATTTATGAAGAAACAGAAGACATAATATTTTTCCCAAAGATTTTTACTTTACAACCTGGTAAAGAAAGACTAATTAGAATAGGCTTAAAAAATCCAACTCCATTAAGAGAAAAATCATACAGACTATATATAGAAGAGATCCCTTCACAACCTAATAAAGAAGGGGTTGCCGTACAAATTGCTCTTAGGTTTGGAATACCTATTTTTGTAAAACCTTTAAAAGAAGAAACTAAATGGGAAATAACAAAAAAAACAGTTACAAACAGCACTTTTATATTAGACATTGAGAATAAAGGGAACCATCACTTTCAAGTATATTATATTAAGGTTAAAGGTTACTCAGGAGAAAAAGAAATACTATCAAAAGATATTAAGGGCTGGTATATCTTAAGCGGATCTAAAAGAACTTTTACAGAAAAGATTGAAGATTGCGAAAAAATTGATAAGCTAACATTCCAAATAATTTCCGACAGGTTTACCTTTGATGATAAGATTGATATTAACAAAGAAGCCTGTAATCCTTAAGACTACATTAGGCATTTTTTTCCTTTTTTTTTCTTTTATCAATTCCTTAATAGCTCAAACAACTGCTAATGAAGTTGTTCTATATATAATTATCAATGGAGAACAAAAGGGAGACATTTTTTCATTGATTGAAGAAGATAAAATTTTTCTGCCTATTGACGATCTTACAAACTTCGGATTAAAAAAAATAGGTGGTAAAAAAGTAGTTATCCAAGGTAAAGAATATTTATTATTAAATAGTTGGGGGGAGGTTAAATTTAAACTAAACGAAGAAAGGGCAGAATTAGAAATTATTGTTCCTCCAAAATATCTCCCAGAAACTACAATAAGCCTTCATCCCAGAAAAAGAGAAAATGTAGAAATACCTAACCAAAATAGTGCCTTTCTAAACTACAGGTTTGACTATACTCGTATGGAAGATATAAACGATTTCTTTTTTAATCACGAACTAGGATTTAGAATTTATAACTGGAGCTTTATTACAGAGGGGTTTTACAGTGATGAAAAAAATAAGTATACAAGATTAAATACCTTTGCTGTTTTTGACGACAGAAAAGCATTAACAAGGCTTGTTCTTGGCGACTTTGTAACTCCCTCAAGTACACTCTCTTCAGGAAATCCTTTTATTGGAATTAGTTATTATAAGAATTTCAACATAGACCCTTATTTTATTTATAAGCCAGCCTTTAATATAAATACTTTTGCCAATTTCAGGTCAGAATTAGAAATATACCTTGATAACACTTTGATTAGAAAAGAATTTGTTCAGCCGGGTAGTATAAACCTGTCAGATTTATATTATTATGGTGGTAGAAAAGATATCCAAATTATAATTAAAGATCCTTATGGAAGATTGGAAATATACCGTTACCCCTTTTATTTTTCTGATACTATGTTAAAGGAAGGTATTAGAGAGTTTAACTATTCTATCGGTTTTATGAGAAAAAACTATTCAATAGATAGCAATAATTATACAAATTTAGGATTTCTTATCTTCGAACGTTATGGGGTCAATAATTTTTTAAATTTAGGAGGACGCCTTGAAGGAGTGCCCGTAAGTGAATTCTACAATTTAAACTTGGAAACAGCATTTTTACTTAATAATTACGGTATTCTTAGTATTATACCTTCTTTCAGTATCAAGAATAATCTTTATGGAAGTTCAATAATGTCTTCATATAATTACCAATTTAAAAACTTTGCATTAAGAACTTCAGGTTTCATTTCTTCTGATAAGTACTCAAGTTATTACAAACCTACTTCAGAGCAAGTTCAAAAAAGTTTTAATGCTGGAGTTTCTTATTTTATAGAAAAGTTGGGGAATTTCAGTATTGATTTTTCTCATAACAAATTTAAAAATTTTGAAAAGAACTTGTTTAATTTTGGCTATTCAAAATCAATAAAGGGAAATATGAACATATTTGCAAATTTTTCTAAAAAATATGAACAAAAAGACATAACAGAATTTTTTGTAGGAATAAGTATTTACCCAAAAAAAGAATATACCTTATCATTACGTTATGAAGATATAGAAAGTTCAAACATCGAAACTCTCCAACTTTCAAAATCTGCACCTATTAGTGAGGGATACGGATACAGAGTAACTGTAGAACGAGAAAAAATAAAACAAACATATAATTCAATTAATCCCTATTTTCAGTACAGGACTAACTTTGGAGTTTCTGAATTTGATATTAATCTCAAAAATGGCCCTGATAAAACCTTAGAAATTTACAGAATAAGCCATGCAGGTGCAATTGCATTCATTGGAAATAATTTAGGATTTACAAGACCAATTAACGATAGCTTCGCCCTTATTAAAACAGCTGATTTAGAAGGTGTAACAGTAAATTTAAATGGACAAAATATGGGTAAGACAAATAAAAAGGGGTATTTATTCATATCCGATTTAAGCTCCTATTATGACAATACATTAACAATAAACGATAAAGATATCCCCTTTGAATATGATATTTTGACTAAAGATTTTGTTGTTTCACCATGGTATAAAAGTGGTTTTTGCCTTGAATTTCCAATAAAAAAAGTCTTTAGGTACTCTGGAAAACTGTTAGGTATAATAAATGATAAAATTATCCCTCTTGAATACTATATTATTCATTTTGAGCAAAAAGATTCGAGAGAAGTAGAAAAAAATAACTGTATAAGATTATCAGAAAAAGAACTACCAACAAGTATAACAACAGGTAAAAATGGAGAATTTTATATAGAAGATTTAAAACCAGGGATATATAGAAGCTTTATAATCTATGATGGCAACCCTATAGAGTTTGAAATTACGCTGCCAGAAACACCAGGCTTTATTACAGAACTTGGGGATATTAAAATAGAACTAATTGAAAAGAATAAAAAAATTCCTGATAAAATTATGGGACAAGAAAAGAAATACAAGGAAATAATTTTAGAAGAAAAAGTATCAGAAATAAAAAAATCTGAAAAACTTATAGAGATTAAAAAAATACCACACCTGTCTAAGCCAGAAGGTAAAGAGAGTGGTTTAGCTTTATCATGGGAAAAGAAAGAAGAAATCTTAGCTATTAGACAGTTTCAACAAGAAGATTTAAAAAGTTTTGAAACTCAAACAACAATTATTAAAGTATATTTTAAGTTTGATAGTACTAAACTTGCATCGAAAAAGGATTACATAACCCTAAAAGAGATTGCAAAAAATATTATTTATAATGATATAGAAGAGATAGAGATTTTTGGACATGCTGACCAATTAGGGAGCAAAAGATATAATTTAAAGCTAAGTGAAAAAAGAGCAAAATATATAAAAAATAAATTAATAAAATTGGGGGTTAATAAAGAAAAGATAAAAAGAGTTAAAGGATTAGGAAATACCTATCTTGTTTGTGATAGTTTAAAAGAATCGTGTAGAAAATATAATAGACGTGTTGAGATACACATAGTAGAAAAACAGTGATAAAATAAAATTATGAAAAAACTTTTTTTAATTATATTCATTATTGCTTTTCAAAAATTAACTTATGCACAGAATTGCAATATTATCAATATCTCACCTCTCAATTTTGGAAACTACGACGTGGCCAGTATAACCCCAACTGATGGACTTGGTTACTTAACCATATTCTGTGATAGAAATACAGTTGTTAATATTCAACTTGACCGAGGCTTATATGCAAATTCGTTCACTACAAGATTTATGAAGCATTCTTATCTAAATGATATGCTTGCTTACAATATATTTACTGACATAAGCAGAACTATCATATGGGGTGACGGAAGTGGTGGCAGCAGAACAGTTACCTTAAAAGTTAGAAAAAACCGTCTAGAAACCGTTACATTTTATGGTAGAATCTTTGCATCCCAAAATGTCTCGATAGGTAATTATTCTGATACCATAACTATAACAGTATTACCTTAAAAACTATTGAAAAATTCTTGACATACTCATAACATCCCTGTAACATAGTTAACTTAAGTGGGGCTGTAGCTCAGTTGGGAGAGCGCTTGAATGGCATTCAAGAGGTCGGCGGTTCGACTCCGCTCAGCTCCACCAAACAAATAATACGAGCTACCAAACATAAACATTTATTACCTCTCAGAATGACTAAAAGATGGAGTTTAATTTTTGTTTAATAAATTAAAAGAAAAAACCCTTTCCTATGCTCATAGCCCAATGGGAATCTGGGCTTTATTTTTGAACTCCTTTACAGAATCTTCAGTATTCCCTATACCACCAGATATGCTTCAGATGGCTCTATCATTTTTAAAACCTAAAAACTCCTTTAAGTATGCTTTTATTTCCACAATAGCTTCTACACTGGGTGGGATTTGTGGTTATTTAATTGGTTTTTTTCTAATGGAGATGATTGGTTTACCTATTTTAAAACTTTATAACTTGATGGATAAGTTCGAATTAGTAAAAAAGATGTATATGGAAAAGGATGTTCTTGTCGTTTTCACAGCTGCCTTCACACCAATACCATATAAATTGATAACAATAACAGCAGGTGCAGTCCAAATAAATATCTTTAACTTTATTGTTGCTTCATTTGTAGGTAGAGCTGCAAGGTTTTTTTTAGTTGCTACTGCTATCTATTTTTTTGGTGAACGGATAAAAGGTTTTCTTGAAAAATATTTGAATTTATTGACAATCCTATTCTTTATCTTACTCATACTTGGCTTTATCGCTGTTAAATACTTGCTTAATTAATTTTTTATACATATAAACACCTATCTTTCAAAAAATTATTGACTTTAGCCTAAATTTATGGTTTTTAATTTAGAAACAAATCAAAATAAAGGGGGGAATATGTCAGCAATCATTATTGATGGAAAAGCTTTAGCAGCACAGATTAAAGAAGAGGTTAAGGCAAAGGCTGAAAATTTCAGAAAAGAAGGTATAATACCCAAACTGGCAGTTCTTCTTGTTGGTGATGACCCAGCATCAGTTTTTTATGCAAGAAGTAAAATTAAGATGGGTGCAGGCATTGGTATTGATGTAGACCTTATTGAAAAGCCTGCTGATACACCTGAAAGTGAAGTATTAAAGATTATTGAAGAACTCAATAATAACCCCTATGTTCACGGCATTATGGTTGAATTGCCCCTTCCAAAACATATTAATAAAGATAGAGTTATGAGCCACATCCATTATTTAAAAGACGTAGATGCAGTAACCCCAATGAACAGAGGATATTTACTAAGTGGTGAAGAAAAACTTGTTCCTGCAACTCCACTTTCATGCATCGAAATACTTAAAAGAATGAATATTGATATTGTGGGTAAAAGGGTGTGTATTATTGGTAGAGGGGAAACAGTGGGCAAACCTTTAGCGATAATGCTTATTAAAAGACATGCAACAATTACTGTTTGCCATACAAAAACAAAAGATTTACCCTCTATTTCTAAACAGGCAGAAATTGTCATTGCAGCTGCCGGAAAAGCTAAACTTGTTACTGCAGATATGATTGCACCAGGTGCCGTTGTTATTGATGCAGGTATAAATGAAATTGAACCTGGCAAATATGTAGGAGATGTAGATTTTGATGCTGTTAAAGAAATTGCTTCTTATATAACACCTGTTCCAGGCGGTGTTGGTTCAATGACAACAACACTTATGATGAACAATGTGCTCACTGCTATCGAATTTCAAAGAAAAAGCTAAATTAGGAGGTATTAAACTATGAGTTTATATGACAAAACATTGAATGAATATTTAGAAGCCGCATCATCAAGTTCTCCTACACCTGGTGGGGGGAGCGTTTCTGCAGTTGTTGCTACATCAGCTGCAGCAATGGTTTGTATGGTTGCCAACCTTACTATAGGTAAAAAAGGTTATGAAGAATGCTGGGATGCAGCAAAGGCAATCCTTGAAGATGCAAAAAAGTGTATCGAAAGCTTAAAAGAGCTAACTGCAAAAGATATGGAAGCTTTTGAAACCTATATGGCTGCATTTAGACTTCCAAAAGATACAGAAGAGCAAAAAAAGGCAAGAAAAGAAGCAATCCAAAAAGAAGCAAAAAATGCAACAATAATACCTCTTTCAATTGCTAAGGTATGTCATACAATACTTGTTTTAGCTGAAAAATTATCCCATTTTGGTAACAAAGGAGCTATAAGCGATGTTGGCGTTGCTGCTTACATTGCTGAAGGTGCATTAAGAGCAGCAATGTTTTCTGTCGATATTAATCTTCCTACTATAGAAGATGAAGCCTTCGTCAAAGAAGTTATCCAAGAAAGATGCTGTCTTTTTGCAACCGCTGAAGAGCTTAAAGAAAAAACTGTTGTTAAAGTTAGAGAACGCATGGCAGGTCATTAAAAACAAAAATGGCATGGAGACAAATATCCATGCCATTTTCATTTGTTCTTTAGCTTTTCTATATACCACTTAGTTTGTTTTAGTATCCCAAGGAGAATTCTTAGTTCCCTGTCAGTAAGTTCAATTCTATCATACAAAGCCCTTAAGGCTTTCATAATCCTTTCTGGATTTATTTTATCGAGAAAACCAACCTCAGTATATAATTCTGCCATTCTTGAATATAACCTTTCCATGTTCTCTTTTGTAACTATTCTTTTTACTTTCTTCGATCTCGATTCATCTATTCTTTTAAATATTTCCCAAGCAACTACACCAACAGCATGGGATAGGTTTAAAGATGGATATTCTGGGTTTGCTGGTATTGTTAAGAAGTAAGAACAAAGTGCAAGCTCTTCATTGGAAAGTCCTCTATCCTCAGGTCCAAATAAAATACCAACTTTATTTTTTTTAGCCTTAGCTATAAGCTCACCAAAAGCATCCATCTCAAATTCAGAAGGTGCATCTTTATGGAACTTACCTGTTGCACCAACAACAATTGACAAATCAAAGATAGCATCTTCGAGAGTTTTATATCTTTCAGCATTTTCAAGAATATCTTTACCATGCACAGCCATTTTCTTTGATTCAAAGGTAGTAAGAATTTCTCTCTTTGAAACAACACGGAGGTTTTTAAGGCAGAAATTTTTCATAATTCTTGCTATAGAGCCAACATTACCTGAACGTTTTGGATAAACTAATATGATGTATATATTATCAAAGAGGTTCAATGTCTATCCTTTCAAAATCTCCATGTATGGTATAAGTTCTAAATTTGGACTTCCCGTTTTATCATAGAAGAGTGGTATTACAGGTTTATTATACCTTTTACTTACCTCTTTTAAAAGGTAACTTGATATAGTACCTGGCATGCAAAAAGTAGGAGACGCGTTGACAACCGCATCTGCATTATCTTCTTCAAAGAAAATAATAGCCCTTCCTAATGTCAATATTGCTTCACCATAAAACTCAAAGGGTAAATACATAGATCCCTTGTTTATTATCTTTTCAATAGTTGGTTCAAAAATTCTATCAAAAAACTTCTGAGCTTTAGAATAAAAATGGTGCTCCCTCTTCCTATAATAATCACTTTTGAGTTTAACCTGTAAAATCTTTTTGTATTTATTTATCCCCTTCTTATACCTTATTTCAAACCTTTCTACTTCCTGAGTATAAAAAAACCACTCAAGGACAGAGGAAATCATCGCTTCTCCACCAAGAAGTTCAATAGTTCTAATTAAATTGTCATTTAAAAACTCATTATTCCTAACATATATCTCTCCTACTATCCCTATTTTTGGCTTTTTTTCATATTTCACTTTTATCATTGAAAGCTTTTTTAGGCATTCCTCAAAAGTCTTCTCATAATCAAGTTTTTGTGATATGTGTTTTTTTATCTCAGTTAAACACTCTGCATAAACAAAATCTACCTCTCCTTTATCTATTTCATAAGGACGCAATCTTAATACAATTTTTCTTAAAATATCATTCATTAAAACTGCATCAAAGAGTGTTTTCTGGAATTCAATAGGTAATCCACCATAGGCATTTTCACCTGAAGGAGATATAATATCAACATCAAATCCAAGCTCCTTTGTGATAATGCTCTGTAAAAGCCCATACTGCCCAAACCTGCAGGGACCACTGCCTGAAGGCATGAAATAGGAAACCCCATTATTCCCATCGCTCTTTAATTTATAAAGTAGTGCTCCTAAAGTAGAATGAAAGGGAGAACATTCGTGCCCAATAGAATGCTTTAAACCTTCACTAAAACTTTGAGTGCTTTCTTTCAACACCTCTGCCTCAACCCCAAATCTTTCAAAAGAAGAAGCAAAAAGTTCTGCACCTTTAGCCTCCATCGGTGGTATATATATCTTTTTCCTTTCAATTTTACAGGAATTTTCTTTATAAACAATTTGACTTAAACTGCCTATTTCTCCATTTTTAAGAAAGTTTTTAAAGCTTTCAATGGCAGCTTCAATTCTTGTCAAATAACCCGTTGCTGCACTATGTCCATCTAACTGGAGTGTTAAAAAAGGTTTTTTCAATAATTGCATCTCCCTATAAAAATAATTTAAAATGAAAGAATCAGGGCCACAGGAAAAGGCTGACAAATAAACGGGGAAGAGATTTTTATATTTTGCAACATATTTAAGAGCAGAAAGAATAATTTGCCCATAATTCCAGTAAATATGAGGAAATTTTCTACCTAAAAATTCATAATCTATTGGCAGATAATCAACAGGAATAGCTTTTATCCCGTAGTTTTCTATAGTTTCAATAAAATTATGGTTTAGTCTTTCATTATAAACAATGTAAGGTCTGCCAATAACCACAACATAGAGTTCATCATCGACCATCTCACTGAAAAACCTATCTGCCATTTCCTTCTTTTTTAAAACCATCTCCTCATTTTTACTTTTAGTTATTGTAAGTGCCTTTTTTATATCTTCTTTATTAAGCTCTATAAAACCTTTAAAACCTTTTTTTATCTCTTCTGCCTGTAAAACTATATTATCTGACTCTATAATTTTTGGGCTTATAAAACCGTCATTAACTCCAAAAATATGCTTTATTACAGATGGAGATGATTGTACATAAGGACATAAGTGGCATTGAGAAACATTTTCAGGGATGCGTGAACGCAAAAAATAGGGCATGAAAAGAGGCAATTCCTTTTTCTCAGCAACAACACCAAAGGCAATAATGCAGGGAGCACAAATTTCATAATAACCATACTTTTTACCTCTATTATAAGCATCTCTGTCGGGCTTTATAAATACTGGTTTTATATCAAGATTTTCAAGCAGTTCTTTTATAAAATGTATCCTTGCAGCATTACCTAAAACATCTGGCACATACAATGCATTCTTATAAACTTTATCTTTCGCACTGTACAGTTTTTGTCTTTCTATAACAAAGGGGTTTCGTATTCTTCTTTTTGGAGCTCTATCATTATAATCTCTACCGCATTTCATCCCCCATGCTACTACATCTGTTTCTGTCTTAATTAAAGAAAGAGTACAGTTATTTTTGCATAACTCACAGGTTTCCTTTTCTATATCAGTATCCTTATCTGCAAAAGATAGACCTACAAAATTTTCACTATTTACATGATTTTCCCACAAATATATAGCACATCCCATAGCCCCAGTTACATGACAAAAAGGCGAAACAATAATCTTTTTACCTAATCTCTGTTCAAAAGAAGCAACAAGAGCTTTATTTCTTGCAGTTGCACCTTGAAAGTATATTTTTTCACCTATTTTGTTATTACCTACAACTTTATTCAAATAATTATCTCTAACAGAGTGTATTACTGCCGCTGCTATTTCATTTCTTGGGACTCCCTTAGCAATCAGCAAATCTATATCTTTTTCCATAAAAACTGTACATCTATCAGAAATTGGTGGAGAAGGGCTCCCCTCGGCAAAATTTGAAAATGCTTGTATGGGAATTCCCAATTTTTCTGCCTGTTCTTCTATGAAAGAGCCTGTTCCAGCTGCACAAACATAGTTCATAACAGAGTGGTATACAATCCCATTTTTTAACTGGGTATATTTAGAATCTTGCCCACCTATCTCAAAAATGGTATCAACCTCAGGATCAATAAATGTTGCAGCCTTTGCATGAGCAGAAATCTCATTGATTATCATATCAGCACCTATAATACTACCTATAAGACTTCTACCAGAACCAGTAGTCGCAACACCCACAAAATGAAACTTACAGAACCTCTCCTTTTCAATGTTCTTTAAAGCATTAAAAATCTTTTTAACAGCCCCAATTGGATCAGAAGATGTTTTTCTATATATTGATAAAACTGGATTTGCATTCTTATCAATAATGCAGATTTTTGTGCTTGTTGAACCTATATCAATACCCATATAAACTTTAAGCTCTTTATTATTAAAATCATCCAAATAAAATATTATTTCATTACCATATTCATCAGTAACCCCTTTATAAATACTAAAATCAGGATAATCTTCTGTTTTTAATTTAAGTGGTGGATGTTTATAAGCAAATTTATCCCTATCGATCAATTTGAAGAAATGGTTCGATTCAACCTTTTTAGTAATGCCTTTTTCTGTTAAATATAATAACCCAAAGGCAAGACTACATTCAGGGCTTTCGCAGACAACTTCAACACCATCAAGATTTTCACAGAACGCTTTTAAAAAAGTTTTATTTTGAAAAACTCCACCGGTAAGCAATACTTTCCCATCTGGTTTCCTACCTTTAAAGAGGCTTTGAAAAACATTATTTGCCATGCTATAACAGAGCCCTGCCGCAATCTCTTCCTTTTTAAATCCCTCTTGTTGTAAATGTATCAGATCAGTCTTTGCAAAAACGGAACACCTCGTTGAAATTGAGGGTCTTAATTTTGCTTCTTCAGCTTTAACTCCCAGCTCTTCAACTGTATATCCTAATCTATGTGCCTGTAAATCGAGAAATGAACCTGTACCTGATGCACAGGTAGTATTAGATTCATGCCCTAAATATCCCCCCTTTTCATCTAAATTTATAAGGAAATAGGAGCTAGCTCCAACATATATAATATGTCTGACAATACCAAATCTTTCAGCATATTTTGTAAGAACATAGAATGGATGAAAACCATTGAAACCAAAGGAGTTTACACCTGTAATATAAACATCTGCGATGTTTAACCCAGCTTCTTTTATTATGGAAAGATAATCCCCTTTATGGGGTTTATATAATATCTTTTTAAACTCACCATCAATATTTTCAACAATGGTGATGTAAACAGAACCTATATCGATGGCAAATTTGTCTTTCATATCTTAAATCATTGTGATCAATCTTTCTATATAATTTACGAAATAATAACAATTAAATCAATGATTATATTGTTTCAATCAATTTTATAGCAGTAAAAGGTTTTAGCAACAAAGGATAGCCTTCTTTATATCTTTCCTTTTCAAGGAGAAGTTCTTCTGAATATCCCGACATCATCAAAATTTTAATATCAGGTTTTATTCGCTTAACTTTTTCTGCTAATTCCAATCCTGACATTTCAGGCATAACTATATCTGTCAATAGTAAATCAACATCTCTATTCTCAAGCATTATATCAAGTGCTTTAAAACCATTTTCCGCAGTTAAAACACGGTATCTGCAATGAGTTAAGGTCCTCTTTATAAACTCTCTGATCATATCATCATCTTCAGCTACAGTGCTCTCCATATGTTGAAAGATTGGTTCTTTTTTCCTTTCTTCATACTTTTCAAGGCATCTCGGGAGATAAATTTTAAAAACAGTACCTAAACCTAACTCACTATAACACCAGATATACCCATTATTTTGCTTAACAATACCATAAACTGTTGCGAGTCCTAATCCTGTTCCCCTACCTTTCTCTTTAGTGGTATAAAAAGGCTCAAACAAATGAGATTTTATTTCCTCACTCATCCCCGTACCATTGTCTTCAACCACAAGCAATACATATTCACCTTTTACAACATTTGGATGGTTTTTAATATAGATATCGTCTAAATAAACATTCTTAATAATTTTTTTAAGATTTTTTTCCACCTCCTGTTTATTTTCAATATTCATCAATGATAAAAAGGCAAAGCCATTTATAGCAGTTAGGAAATTATTAAAATCATGGGCAATCCCTCCTGCAAGCCTCCCGATACTTTCCAATTTTTGAGACTGATAAAACTTCTCTTCCAACTCTTTTGTATAAGTTTCATCTCTTATTATTGTAAGAAACAATTCCACATCATCAAACTTTCCTATAAAAGATGTTTGTATATCGCAATGCCTGATTTTACCGTCTTTATCCATTAAATGTTGGTTAACAAGCTCTCTCTTATCTTTTTTATCAAATAGCTCATCATAAAACTGTGTAACAGTTTTTATTTCTTCGTAACCTGTAATTGTAAGACTGTAAAAATCAAAGATATTATTTGTTCTTGTATAATAATTCCCGAATATCTCAAAAAAACGTTTATTTAGAAAAAGGATTTCACCAGTGGCTTTAGATAGGATGATTGCGTTGGGAGAACTATCAAGGACAGCTTTCATTTTTTTCTCATTCTCTAAAGCGGTTTTAAATATCTGTCTATATTTAAATACTTAAAAAAGCCTATGAGTATTAGAAACAGTAAAACAAAAACCAAAACATTTATGGTTATAAGCATCCCAAGATTTGGATAAGGTTTTATTTCAGGCCAGTACTTAAGCAATTCATTAATTACACCTTCCTTTTCAAGCATTTTAATTGTTTTATCGACTTTGTTAAGAAGATCTTTCTTTTGTTTATTTACAGGAAAGGCAATATTATCCTCAGTAATAAGCTTTGGAATACCTAAAATACTTGTAGGCATATAAATCTTTCCTCTAAATTCCTTAACCATTAGGATATTGGTATTTATATAGTCGTTAATAACTACATCGACTTCCTGATTAACAAGGGCTTTTAAGCTTTCTTCAGTTGAATTAAAACTTATGACACTGAGATAACTAAATTTTTTTGATAATTCCATTGCAACCTTTTCACCAGTAGCACCTTTTTTTACCCCTATTTTTTACCAGAGAGATTTTTTAAATCACCATTAAAACTTACATTGGTAACAAAAACAAGGCCTGTTTTAAAATAGGGCTGAGTAAAATCTACTTTTTGCTTCCTTTAATCAGTAACATAAATAGCACCTATTGCAATATCTGCTTCGCCTTTACTTACCTTTTCTACGATTTCGTTAAAAGGGACTATTTCAATGGTATACCTAAAACCATTTCTTTCACAGATCTTTTCGAGTAATTCAACATCAAATCCAACAAGTTTTCCATCTTTGTAATATACAAATGGTTCATATAATGACGTAACCACCTTAATTTCTTCATATGCATGTGAAGATATAGCAAAAAATATAATAAGAATGATAAACAATAATTTTTTCATTATCCAATTATTAATTTTATAATACTATTTCAACCTGTCAAATAAGGTAGTGGTTAATAAAGTATCTGAAATGTTTTAAAGTCACCTTTATAAGGTTCTTCACGTATTTCTACATTCTCAACGATAGCTTTCGGAGGACCTTTGTAGCACCATTCTATTAATTTTTTTGTTGAAGCATCATCCCCTTCAATACAGGCTTCTACCCTTCCATCAATAAGATTTTTTACCCAGCCTGATACACCAAGCTTTACCGCTTCTTGTAACATAGACTGTCTATACCATACACCTTGCACTCTTCCAGAAATGTATAAGTGGTATCTTTTCATCTTTTTTTCAATCTTTTCTTTGCTTCATTTGCTTCATTAGTAAAAGGGAACCTTGCTAAAAGTTCTTTTAACGCTGCTTCAGCCTCTTTTGACATCCCTAAATGTTCTAATGTTAGCGCTTCCTTGTAAAGTGCTGATGGGACTTTATCAGCATTAGGATAATCAATCACTACTCTGTGGAAGTAGATTAAAGCTTCATTATACTTTTTCTGAGCATAATAGGATTCACCTATCCAGTATAAAGCATTATCCGTTAATTCATCCTGTGTATAAATTGCAAGGAAAGCCTCAAAAGCATTAATGGCATTTTCGTATTCACCTTTATTGTATAATTCAAGTGCTTTATCATACATTTCTTTCTTAGAAGGTAAAGGTTGTTTTTCTTCCCTCTTTTTGTTTAACTCATCTAACCTTTTTTCCGTTTCAATAAGTTTTTCTCTTAATGTTCCTAATTCTGTAGTTATGCTGGTGAAAGTTACAAGTTTCTTATTCAACTCAACTACATCTTTATGCAGTCCATCAACACCATAATACAGTTTTTGTATAAAATCAGACTGAATTTTCATAAGATTATCATTTTTTTGTTGGTATTCTTTCATTTCCACTTTAAAATTTTCAAAATCACCTTTTATACGTGAAAGAGATAATTCGATTTCATCAATTCTTACATTAGTATCTGCAAAACTTTTTCTCAATTTCTCATGCAATTCATCTAATCTTTCAGTTGTGGATTTTAGTTCACCTGTCTCTAAACTTAAAGAAGTCGATGTAGTTTTCAATTCTCTCTCTAATTGATAAGTTCTCCTTTGAAGAGCTTGAAACTCTTCTTTCGTTACAAAATAACCACATCCACTTAAGAAAAATAATACAAAAATCAAATACTTATTCTTCATGCTATCCTTTTAAACTCACATCTTCTATTTTTTGCCCAAGCCTCTTCATTATGCTCATCAATAAGTGGTTTATCTTTACCATAGCTAATTGTTTCAATCCTATTTTCATCAATGCCTAAATCAACGAGATATTTTTTAGCTGATTGAGCCCTTCTCATACCAAGTCCGAGATTGTATTCCCTTGAGCCTCTTTCATCACAATGTCCTTCAATTATAATTCTCACTTCTGGATTAGCCTTTAAATATTCCGCAATTTCTTTTAAAACTTCTTGTGCTTCCTTTTTAATATCATACCTGTCGAAATCAAAATGAATCATTTTTGATAAGACACTTTGTTCTTTTGTTTCATCAGTCATGGTAGTTTGAGCTTTTGCAATCATTGTAGGACTTACTTCTTCTACCTTTACTTTTTTAGGTTCTTCTTTTTGTTCCTGGTGACTTACTATTGAAGATACTTGTGTTTCCGGTTGTTTTTTCTCTTTCTTTTCCTCTTGCTGGGACATAGTCTGTTCAATTTTTGACTTTTCTGTCTGCGGTGGTTGAGTTGGCACTTTTTGCATGGCACAGGAAGCTACAAAAAACAAAACACATAACAACAAAACAGCTTTTTTCATCTATTCCCTCCATTAATTTATATATAAATAACCTATCTTTGCAGGCAAAGTAAACAATTTTACAAATCTCAAAGTAGAAATATCGATAAGATAAAGAGATGAACTATTTTTGTCAGAAGATAAAGCAAATACAAACCTCTCATTCTTAGACCAGTGTGGGTCCTCAAAACTTTTATCAATAGGTGTTAGTAAGGTAAAATCATTTCCATCAATAGAAGATGCAAATACTTTATTTACACCATTTACAAGGGCAACGTATACAAAATGGGTTCCAGGGGGTGCAAAAGAAGGGGAAGTAGCATAATTATGCTTATAGGTTATCCTTTTAATTGATTTATTTTTTAAATTAAGTAAAAAAATCTGTGGACCACCAAGTTCATCAGAAACAAAAGCAATTGTATCTTTATTATAAGTTACCACAGGTGTAGCTATCCTTGATCTGCTTGTGTACAAAACTTCCATTTCACTATTAGTGAGATTATAAGAAATAAGTTTCGAAATTGTGCCATCATAACTTACAAAAAAAAACTTCTTACCATCTTCTGTAAAACTACCTGCTACATTTAAACCCTTGCTAGAAAAAACAGGCATATCATCGAGATTTTTTAGATTAATAAGCCTTAAAGAGGTACCACCCGACTTGAAATATCTTGTATAAACAACATAATCACCTTTAGGAGATAATTTAGGTGCAACTGAAGCTGTGATATTTTCAGTAATTTTCCTAATTTTTTTGCCAAAAATATCTGTTATAAAAATCTGTCTTACTCCGTGCCAGTTCATAGAAAAAACAACTTGCGATGAAAAGATCCCTTTACTTTGAGTAATGTTTTCAAACACCATATCAGCTAATTTAAGAGAAGCTTCGTGTTCATCATTCAAGCCCTTCTTTATCTCAAAATTGATTGATTCTGCCGTTTTCAGATACTTCAAATTTAAATTTATTATATTGCCCTTTTTAACATAATTTAATGCATAGTCAGCATTGTCAATATCATCTACAATCAAGATATTGGGCATCATGGCTAGATAATTAACAAGATTATTAATAATTACCTCATCCTTCACATTTTTATTTTCAACATAAACTTTAAAGGGTCTTAAATTGGGATTGGATATCTCGATTGTTAAAGATACAGCTTTCGAAGCAAAAAACAAAAAGTAAAAGACCAATAAAGTAATTTTCTTCATAACCTAAATATTACAGTAATTTTAGCATTTTCAAATGAAGTTTGAAATAAATTTTTTGGTGGTACCAAAAAAGGAAAAGATTTTCTTATCGCTTCTTTTATAGATGCATCGTAAACACTGTTTCCAGAACTGCTTTTAATAGCATAGTTTACAAGATTTCCAGCCATATCTATCTCTATCTCTACTTCTACTGGCTTGTTACCATACTTAATTGCTAAATCTTCAGGAACACTCCAGTGGTTCCTAATAACTGCCTGGAGCTTTCTGGAATATAACAAAACTTCTTTCTCTCCTTCTATGTTAGTTTCTACATTTGATAGTATTAAGTTTTTACTCTCAATGTTTACTATTTTTGTAGTTACCTCTATATTAGGTACATCAATTTTTTTTTGTGACTTTTGCACAGTTATGTTTGTAATTTTTTCTCTCCACGATTTATCGGGTTTGTTCATTTTATATTCCCAATCACTATTATCCTGTTTAGCACTACTAAGAATTGGAGTTTGAGACTTTTCTTCGGTCTCCTTTGTAGATTTACCTATAGAATTTGCAGTTTGTGTTTCTTTTAATTCTTCTCTCGGTGAAGTTTCCTGTTGAGGAAATGGTACATAATCTGCATCCCAAACATTTATGAAAATCTCTCTATTTGCAACATTTTTACTACTAAAACGGTGAAGAATAACTAAGGAAATAGCTATCAAAAAAAAATAACATATTACACTCATCACAAAGGCTTTCCAGAAAAGACGCCTTTGCTTCTTTCTTATCAAAGTATCAAAAAAAAATATTCTACTTCTGTCTTCGTATATCAATGTTATAATTATAATTGCTTTTTACTAAAATTTGCAAGTTCGTAAAGTTTTTTAACAATAATTTTAAAATCATCTATTTTTAGTGACTGTGGACCATCACACAAAGCTTTTTCAGGTTCTGGATGTACTTCTATAATTAAACCATCAGCACCACATGCCATAGAGGCATAACACAATGGAGGAACTAAATTTCTTGCACCTGTTGCATGGGATGGGTCAACTATTATAGGCAAATGGGATAATTCCTTTATTACTGGAACTGCGGAAATATCGAGCGTATTTCTTGTTGCTGTCTCAAAAGTTCTAATGCCTCTTTCACATAATATCAATGTTTTACAACCCTCTGATAATATGTATTCAGCAGACATAAGAAACTCTTGAATTGTTGTTGCCATACCCCTTTTTAACAACACCGGTTTACCATATCTTCCTACTTTTTTCAACAAAGCAAAGTTTTGAACATTTCTTGCTCCGATTTGTAACATATCTGCATATTCACCAACCAGTTCTACATCTTCAGGATTAACAACTTCAGTAACAAAGGGGAGTCCTGATTCCTTTCTCGCTTTAGCGAGTAATTTTAAACCTTCTTTCTCAAGTCCCTGGAAGGCATAAGGTGAAGTTCTTGGTTTGAAAGCACCACCTCTCAACATATGGGCTCCAGCTTCTTTTACTTTTATTGCTGTTATTACTATCTGTTTTTCTGATTCTACAGAACAGGGACCAGCAATGATACCAAAATATTCACCACCAAATTTTGCACCTTTTACATTAACAATGGTTGGCTCCTTTTTAAACTCTTTACTAGCTAATTTATAGGGCTTCAAGATAGGCACAACTTTCTCAACACAGGTCAAAGCTTCAAGGCTTTGCAATTTATATTTTTCTCTTTCATCCCCTACTGCACCAATGACTGTTCTTTCCACACCAACAATAGTATGAGGCTTATACCCCATCTCTTTTACTTTCTTTTCCACATGCTTAATATCCTCTTTAGTACACCCAGGTTTCATCACGATAATCATAAAAACCTCCTTTTTTCATTTTTGTAAAATAAAAAAGCCACAGAAGCTTTGTGCCCCTGTGGCTTTTTATATGCTTAGCAATAAAAGGTTAAGTTACAAGTACACCTTCAGTGGCACAAAGCTTCTTATAAATCGAAAGCCACTAAATCGAATAAAGCCTATTAACTTTGTGCCACTTTCAACCATAAGTTAAATTATACAAAAATACTTTAGCAGGTCAATTTAAAATTGAAAAAAAAATACAAATGCATTATTTTTTAATTATGGATAAAGCATCTGCAAAAAAACGTATCGAAGAGCTAAAAAAAATCATTGCCTACCACGACTATCTTTATTATGTAAAGGATGCGCCAGAGATCTCTGATGCTGAATATGATAAACTTTTTAAAGAACTAAAAGATCTTGAAGAAAAATATCCTGACCTTATTACATCCGACTCACCAACACAAAGGGTTAGTGGAACACCCTTAAAAGAATTTAAAACCTTACCTCACTCCGTCCCTATGTTAAGTCTTGATAACGCTTTTGAAGAGTCAGATGTTTACGCTTTTGAAGACAAAATAAGAAGAATGCTCAAACACGATATAGAAGGTGGGTATGTAGTTGAACCCAAAATCGATGGTATCGCTATAGAACTCATTTATGAAAAGGGTAAATTAGTAGCTGGTATTACAAGGGGAGATGGATTTATTGGAGAAGATGTAACTCAGAATGTAAAAACCATTAGATCAATACCAACAATCTTACTTGCTGAAAATCCACCGGAAAAAATAGAAGTACGTGGTGAAGTGTTTCTCTCAAAAGAAGCTTTTAGAAAGGTCAATGAGCAACAAGACGAAGCAGGAAGACCCCCATTTGCTAATCCCCGTAATGCAGCAGCTGGAAGTCTAAGACAACTAGACCCAAAAGTTACTGCATCAAGGCCTCTTGATATTTTTTGTTATGCTGTTGCTGATCCCGAACCTTTATCTGTGCACTCCCAATGGGAACTTCTTAATTATCTCAAAAAATTGGGGTTTAAAGTAAATCCACTATCCAAACATGTAAATACTATAAAGGAGGTTCTACAATACCACGAAGAGTTAGAGAAAATTAGAGATAGTTTACCCTATGAAATTGATGGAATTGTTATAAAAGTAAATGATTTTAAACTCCAGAAGGCACTCGGTGAGACTGCTAGAAGTCCCAGATGGGCATTAGCATATAAATTTGAACCGAGACAGGCTATAACAAAAATAAAAGATATAGTCATAGGCGTTGGAAGAACGGGAACACTAACACCTACAGCTATTTTAGAGCCTGTGAATATTTCGGGTGTTACTGTATCACGTGCAACTCTACATAACCAAGATGAAATTGATAGACTTGATGTAAGAATCGGAGACTATGTAATTGTTGAAAGAGCAGGCGATGTAATACCAGCAATTGTAAAAGTGCTAAAAGAAAGACGTGAAGGTGATTTAAAACCCTTCAAAATACCCGATAAATGCCCTGTTTGTGGTTCAAAAGCTGTTAGATATGAAGGAGAAGTAGCAATTAGATGTACTGGTATAGATTGTCCTGCCCAACTCAAAGAAAGGCTTATACATTTCTGCAGTAAAGATGCAATGGATATCGAAGGTTTTGGTGAAAAAATATGTGAACAACTAGTGGACAAAAGCTTAGTTAAAAGTATAGAGGACATCTTTACACTCACAAAAGAAGACCTTATGAAATTAGAAAGGATGGGACCCAAACTAGCATCAAACCTCATAAATGCCAGAGAAAAAGCTAAAAAAAGAGAACTTTACAGATTTATTTACGCGCTCGGCATAAGATATGTAGGTGAAGTTACAGCAAAAAAACTTGTATCCTATTTAGGTACTTTGGAAAACATCAAAAATGCTAACTATGATACCTTGATTTCTATTCCTGAAATTGGACCAGTGGTAGCAAAAAGTATTATTGACTTTTTCTCTGAACCAAGAAACTTAAAAACTATTGAAAACCTTCTAAAAGCAGGGATTGAATTTGTAGTAAAGGATAAAAAAACAGGCTTTTTTACTGGCAAAACAGTTCTTTTTACTGGAACATTAAAATCTATGACTAGACCTGAAGCAAAAAAACTTGTAGAGGAACAAGGCGGAATTGTAAAAAGTTCAGTAACAAAGGATCTTGATTATTTAGTTGTTGGTGAAGAACCTGGTTCAAAACTGGATGAAGCAAAAAAACATAATGTCAAAATAATAACAGAGCAAGAATTTTTAACATTTCTTGACCTCAAAAAGGATGAAAATGAAATTAAAGGTCCTCTTCTATGAAATTACAAGCGCTATTAATTTTATCAGCCATCCTATTTTCAGGTATAGAAAAATTTGCTGTTACAAACTATAACGAAGGTTTTAAAAACTGGAAACTTAAAAAATTTAAAGGAACAGCCCAATACAAGGTAGTTGCTTCTCCTAAACCATGCATAACTTTAATAAGTTCACATACATCTTTCAGCTTTTCAAAAGAGTTTTTTTTAGACCTAAGTAAATATCCCTATTTGAATTTTGAGTGGAATGTAGCTATATTGCCTGAGAAAGGAGACGTAAGGTTTAAAGAGCTTGATGACCAAGCAGCACAGATTTATGTGATTCTACCCTCTTTTCCAGAGCTTGTTAACTATAAAGCAATAGGCTATGTGTGGGACACTAATGCACCACCAGGTGTTTATAGAAGCAAAAAATTTAAAAATATTATGTACGTAGTTATAAAGTCGGGTTCACAAGGGCTCAATCAATGGCATATTGAAAAAAGAAATGTATATGAGGATTTCAAGAAAATATGGGGAATAACACCTAAAAAACAAAAGGTTGTTGTAACAATTAGCATTGATAGTGATGATAACAAAAGTTCCGCAAAAGCATCTTTTGGAGATATCTATTTTAGCAATGAATAAATTTAGTAATTTTTCCATCTTCTTTTCAACAGGCTTTTTTACTGGTTTTGTGCCCTTTGCACCTGGAACTATGGGAACTATTACGGGGATAATAATTTTCTTATTAACAAGCAAACTTGCTCCTTTACAACAAGCAATGCTTTTCTTACTTTACTTTTCTTTATCAGTAATAACAACTAAAAAAGCCCATGAATATTTTAAGAAAGTTGACCCGCCCCAAATTGTATGCGATGAGATTATTGGCATATGGATTTCTTTAATTTTTTTTAAACCAAATTTCAAAACAATTATTATGGCTTTTATACTTTTTAGATTTTTTGATATACTCAAACCATTCCCGATAAAACATTTTGAAAAGTTGCCAGGAGCTTTAGGCATCTTAGCTGATGATTTAATAGCAGGTTTATTCACAAAAGGGGTATTATGGTTGATTTTGATATACTTATAAGTTTAAGTACCACATTAGGTGCAATTTTAAAGTCAAAAAACAAAAAAATTGCCTGTGCTGAATCATGTACAGGTGGCCTTCTTTCTTCACTAATTACAGAAGTACCAGGCAGCTCTGAATATTTTGATAGAGGGTTTGTAACATATTCAAATGAATCGAAAATAGAAATACTTGGAGTAGCAAAAAAAATAATTGAGCGGTATGGTGCAGTTAGTTATGAATGCGCCAAAGCAATGGTAGAAGGTCTTAAACGTATTACAAAATGCGATGTTTGTGTAGCTATAACAGGCATCGCTGGTCCAACAGGTGGGACACCGGAAAAACCAGTAGGGCTTGTTTTCGTAGCTTTCTCAATAGATGGGAATGTTTACATTGAAAAGCATATTTTCAATGGTACAAGAAGAGACATAAGATTATCTACTGTAGAGTTTGTTTTTAACTATCTTATAAAAACATTTGAGACACAATAAATATTATGAAAACCATGCGACTTTTTATTGCTGCTGACATTGATAATTCAACAAAAGAAAAAATTCAAGAAATTCGTAAATCACTAATTAAATTAGCCCCTCATATAAAATGGACTGCACCTGATACATGGCACCTTACAATTAAGTTCTTAGGCGAAACCAAGGAAGAAAAAATAAACGCCATAGCTGAGAAATGTAATAACATTGCTAAAAGATATAACTTCTTTCACATTAATTTAAAGGGAATTTCTTCCTTTCCTAATACCAAACTACCAAGAGTGATTTTTATTGACACCATCTATCCACAACAGTTTAAAGAAATGGCTTTAGCATTGGATAATGAGCTTTTTGAGTTGGATTTGAAAAAAGAAGATAGGGAGTTTCATCCCCACCTCACTTTAGCAAGAATAAAAGACATAAAAACATTCTTAAAAAGCAACGAACATTTAATGGAAAAACTTATTGAAATAGGAAAAGCAATTGACTATATAGTAAATATTGACTCTTTTCACCTTTATCAAAGCATACTATCTCAGAAAGGCCCAACTTATATAAGGATTAAAAGTTTTAGTTTAATTAGATAAATGGCATCTTATACATTTGTTATCAGTCTTTTGCTGTTTTCTCAAATCTTCCTTAGATTGTTTCTTACCTATACCATGACAGGAAAAACAGTCTTTAAACCCTAATGCTCTATGCATTTTTACCATTTCTGGCTTCTTGCTATGACAAACATTACAGGCATATCCCTTAACGCTTATAACAAATATTAAGAAAAGAAAAACAAAAATCTTCTTCATGGTTTAATTATAAAAAATTAATTTTGAAAAAGATTTGACTTATATCAAACTTCTTTTTCTAACGCTTGCTTAGCTTTATTTAGTGCATCAACCACCATATCTAATAAATCTGGTGGTACAGTAACACCTTTTTTAGTTGGCTTCCATTCCATATTATCATCTAAATAAAAAGTCCTTATATCAACAAACTTCCTTTTTTTAAACTCAGAAATAGTTATCTTGATTTTCTCTGTAGGATTTTTTTCAAATTCTGCTATTTCTATTGCTTCCATATATTCCCCTTTTTAGTTTTAAAATCCTTGTGGTTTCTTTTTTATTTTCTGCTGCTTATTATGTTCATTGTTTTTTATATATTTTTCAAGCTCTTTGCTAACAATCATAAGAGTTCCATTAATAGCATATCTGTCATAAACCAAACTTATTTTTACCCTTTCACCATCCCAAAAATACTCATCATAGTAAAGCCTTGGCTGTTCACCTTTACCAAAATATTCAAAACATGCCTTCTTCAACTCTTCAAAATCAGTAAAGAACAATGTTTGAGCAATGACAACATAAAACTTATCATTGTAAAAGCCATAATAAATGGCATCAAGTTTAGCATTACCAATCATTAAATTGTCTTTCTTTTTTTGGTATAATTTTATACCTGTTTTTGGATCTAATCTGACAAACTCCATATCTTTCAAATCTTTGATATCAGAACCCCATGTTATATCTCTAAACCCTTCAGGTTCATTCTCAAAAGCAAATGAAACTGAAAATAAAAGGGATAGGAAAAAAATAAGAATGAAAGCATTCTTCATATGGAAAGGATATTTTAAAAGAAATATTTTGTCAAGAACACAGATTAAGTGGCGGCGCAGGGATTCGAACCCCGGACACTGCGGATATGAGCCGCATGCTCTGACCACCTGAGCTACGCCGCCATGAGATATTTATGATAAAAACTTTTTATCATTGAAGTCAATACTTTTCTTAAAACTTATCTTGAATTATGCAATCATACAATTTATACTAAAAACATGATAAAAAACATAGATTTACTTTACTATCGTGGCAGTAGTAATTATGTAGCATCTAAGGAGTTAATTGATGCAGTAAACATTGCAATACATTTAGAGAAACCTCTTATCATAAGAGGCGAACCTGGCACAGGCAAGACAATGTTAGCTAAAAGCATTGCAGACTCCCTTAATCTCCCCTTAATTGTATGGAATATAAAATCTACTACAAAGGCAAAGGATGGTTTATATTTCTACGATACAGTACAAAGGCTAAATGATGCAAGATTTCATGATAGAGACATATCCAACATAAGGCAGTATATAAAATTTGGAAAACTTGCAGAAGCTTTTATGTCTCAAGAAAAAGCTGTTCTTTTAATTGATGAAATTGATAAAGCAGACATTGAATTTCCTAATGACTTACTCAATGAGCTTGATGAGATGAGTTTTTATATACCCGAAATCAATGAGACAATTGTTGCTAAAAACCGTCCCATTGTTATAATTACAAGTAATTCTGAAAAGGACCTTCCCGATGCCTTTCTTAGAAGGTGTGTGTTTCATTATATCGCATTCCCTGATTATGATCTAATGAAAAAGATAATAAATGTTCATTTCCCTGGTATACATGAAAAACTTCTCAATAAAGCACTCGATATTTTCTATGAAATAAGAAAAATTGATGAACTAAGAAAAAAGCCCTCAACCAGTGAACTAATTGACTGGATTAGAATACTTCTTATTTCTGCTTACGACATTGAAAAGGTATCTTTGAAAAACTTACCTTACATTGGTGCTCTAATAAAAAAAGAACAGGATTTAGAGCTTTTAAATAGCATGCTAAAATACAGATACTAAAATGAGTCTTTTAGCCTTTTTCTATATATTAAGGAATAACGGCATACCCATAACTGCAAAAGAATGGTTTGATTTGTATAACTTACTGAAAGGTGGCAAAATAAAGAATTTAGACGACTTATACTTCAAAGGCAAAACCGTTCTTGTGAAATCTGAAAAGTTATATGATGCTTATGATAGAGCTTATATCGAATTTATGAACGCTGGAAAGGACATTTCAAACAGGCTAGAAGAAATATTAAAGTTTCTTGACGAAGAATCAAATCTTATTAACAAAAGTTACATAAGTGATGAATCTTTAGAAGAAATACTAAACAGGTTCAATGAAAGACTTAAAAACCAGATGGAAAAGCACATTGGTGGTGGAAGGCATATTGGACAAAGGGGGTATTCCCCTTTTGGAAATAGCGGGGTTGAGAGAGAAGGTATAAGAGTTGGTGCTACATCTTTACATAATCGAGCCTTTTTTGTCGCTACAGAAAGAAACTTTAAAAACCTTAGAGAAGATATACTCCTTGATGGGAGAAATATTGCAGTTGCTTTAAAAAAGTTAAGACATTTTCAAAATGTTGGTATTGAAGTAGAAGTAAACTTAGAAGAAACTATCGATGCAACCGCAAAAAACTACGGAGATATTGAAATCATTTTCCAAAAAAAGAAGATTAATAATGTAAAACTTCTACTTTTAATAGACAATGGCGGTTCAATGGACCCTTATAGAGAGAAGGTAGAACGTCTTTTTTCCATTGCAAAACATTTGAAATATTTTAAAAACTTTAGATACTTTTATTTCCACAACTGTATTTATGATAACATTTACACTGATACAGAACTATGGAAATCCATACCTACTTCTAAATTAATCAAGGATTTTGAACAGGACTGGAAAATTATAATTATAGGTGATGCACTTATGGCACCTTACGAATTGTATAATTCTTTTCAGTTTATTTATAGGCTTGAAAAAAAAGGGACTCCTGGCATAGAATGGTTGAAAATACTTAAAAAACATTTTAAAAATGTCATATGGCTTAACCCTATTCCTAAGATACAATGGCAACATCAAACTGTAAAAACAATTATGAATATATTTCCCATGTTTCCATTGACAATCGAAGGTATAGAAGAAGGTATTAAACGGTTAATCAAGAAACATTAAAAAAGGGGACTATATGTCCCCTGGAAAATCCCGATTCAAAATGTACACGAAAAGATACTATTTCTTCTTAGCAGATGACTTAGCAGTGGTAGACTTCTTTGAGGTACTTTTACAACAGGAGGATTTTGATGCTGTTTTCTTCGATGTTGTTTTTGCTGTAGTTTTTTCTGCTGCCTTTGCTGCTGTTGCTTTCTTTGCTGTAGCCATTTATAACCTCCTATGTTTTTTGAGCACACAAAATATTGTGGCTCTTTTTAGCAAATATCACAATATATAGTATTTGTCAACAAAAATTTGCATATTATTGATTTTTTTTCAATCGGAGATATAATTTAAATTAAGGAGGTGATTAATACATGAATATGAAGCAAATTCGGGAAATTGGTAAAAAAAAGGGAGTAAAAATTCCAATAACAATGAAAAAAGTAGAAGCTATCAGAATGATACAAAGAGCGGAAGGTAATTTTGATTGTTTTGGTAAGGCTTTTAGTGGTTATTGTGATCAGGAAAGTTGCCTTTGGAGAGATGACTGTCTTACCATTACTCAGCCTTTATAAAATCCTCTTCAACTGTTATAATTAATATGTGAAACATAGATTAGCAGAAGTTGGACCAATAAGACCACCAAGCGAATCAAAAAGTTTACTAATTCGTTTTAGCAGGAATTGCCCATGGAATAAATGTCTTTTCTGCCCTGTATATAAAAATGAACGGTTTTCTTTAAGAAACTTAGATGAATTAAAAAGCGAGCTTAAATATCTTAGTGAAATCTACACTAAATTAAAAAATGCATTAAATAAAACATCACTGTATGAACTAAGTAGTAATCTGAAAAGATTTTTTCCTGAAGAGCAATTACATGACGCCCATAGAATGCTCCACTGGATATACCACCAAGAATTTAACGTTTTTATTCAAGATGCTGACCCATTATTGAGAAAACCTTCTCATCTGATAGAATTATTATCACTGATTAAACAACTCTTTCCCGAAATAAATAGGATTACTAGTTATGCACGGGCAACTACAATAAATAGATTTAGCATAGAAGAACTAACAGAGCTCAAAAAAGCAGGATTATCAAGAATTCACATGGGATTAGAATCTGGTAGTGACCGCGTACTTGAATTTGTTTGCAAAGGTTTCAAATCAAAAGATGTAATCAAAGCTTGCAATACTCTAAAACAAGCAAATATTGAAACTTCCTTATATGTCATGCCTGGTCTTGGTGGAAAAATTTATACTCATGAACATGTTGTAGAAACAATAAAAACCATAAACTTTGCCAAACCAAACTTTTTAAGATTACGCACACTTGGACTTAATCCTGCTATGCCATTGTACCAAAAATTTGTAAATGGTGAATTTCCCATATTGTCCGAAGAAGAGATTGTAAGAGAAATAAATGCCATTATTCATGGCATAGAAGTTGAACTAAATCTATATTCAGACCACAACTTAAACCTGCTTATGGAAATAAATGGTACATTACCCACAGATAAAAATAAACTACTTAACATAATAAAAAGATTTTTATCACTTAGTGAAAATGAGAAAATATTGTTCATCTTATCAAGACGGATGAACAAAGTATTTGAATTAGCTGAGTTTCTATCGTTTCCACCCGATGAAGAAACAAAAGATTTATTCGAACAAATAAAAGATTTAAGCGAAGAAGAAAGAGAAAAGTTTTTTTTAACCCTCCGTTCACAAAATCTTTAACATATCTTGACAATTGAAAAAGCAGTGGTAAATTTGAATTAACCTGTTTTTGCAGGGAAAAAACAAAAAGGAGGGTTTTATGCCAGTAGCAAGAATAACTGAAATTATTGCAGGCTCAAAGAAAAGCTTTGATGATGCAGTAAAGGTTGGTTTTGAGAGAGCCACAAAGACCTTGAGAGGAATTACAGGGTTTAAAATCAAAGAGATGAAGGCTCATGTAGAAAAAAACAAAATTGTAGAATACAGAGTTAAGATGGATGTAATATTTATCCTTGAGGATTAAAACATTAAAGCGGACTTCATGTCCGCTTGCTTTTTTTCTAAATATTGACATTTAAAAGATTGATGCTTAAATTTTAATCAGAGGTAAGCCAGTAGAAAATAAAAAATAATAGGAGGTGATGTTTATGGCTCTAGTAAGATGGGAACCAACTTTAAAAACTTTAAGTGATTTAAGAAATGAAATGGACAGAATTTTTGAAACCTTCTTTGGAGAGAGATTTCCAGCTTTTAAAGAAGAATTTAGCTTCTCACCTGCAATTGAGGTGAGTGAAACTGATAACGAAATTATTGTAAAAGCTGCAGTTCCTGGTGTTGATAAAAAGGATTTGAATATAAGCATTTTAGACAATAACCTCATAATTAAAGGTGAAATCAAAAAAGAGAAAGAAGAAAAGAAGAAAAATTACTATAAACAAGAGATTGCGTACGGTAGCTTCTCAAGGACAATACCACTACCCGCTGAAGTAAAGGTAGACGAAGTTAAAGCAAACATGAAGAATGGTATTGTTACCATATCCATTCCAAAATCTGAAAAGGCAAAAGCTAAAGAGATAACAATCAATGTTGAATAATAATGTTGAATAATAATGTTGAATAATAATCTTGCATATAAACTTTATTTATACTACTGGCTTACCTCAACCAGAGCTCTGGATTTATAGGTTTATTTTTTTCTCTTATTTCAAAATACAAAGTGGGAAATTCATAAAGGCTTGCTTCTTTACCGACATAACCAATAATCTCACCTTTTTTTACTTCTTCACCTTTTTGTTTTATTATTTTTGACAGTCTCCCATATACTGTATAAAAACTTTTACCATGACTAACAATACAAATATTTCCTAAACCTCTAATCCAACCATCATATACAACTTTTCCATCATCAACACACCTAACAGGAGCACCATCGGCAGCTGATATCTCAACCCCCTTTCTTGTGTATTTAGCACCCTTAACTTCACCTTCTTCAACTCCAAAATGACCCACAATCTCACCTTTTACAGGAAATGGCAAAGTCCTTTTGGCTAAACCCTTACCTTCATATTCTGGAACTTCTTCAGCCTTTTTAAGTAAAGTTTCTAATCTTCTTAATGCTTCCTCTGCTTTTTTTAGATTTTTTATGTGAATATTTTTTTTCTTAACTGTTTTGCTCAATAACTGTTTTTGTCTTTTCTCTAATGCTTCCTGTTTTTTTCTGTTACTTTCAAGTTCAGCTTTTATTTGAGCGAGTTCCTGTTTTTTCCTATCTGTTTTTGTTAAATTTATTTCTAATAACTTTTTTTGCTGAGTTAGCTCATCAATTAACTGCTTATCATAACGAAATATACTGGACATAAAGTTTTGAAAAAGTAAAGCATTATCTAATTCTGAAAAAGCTATTTCTTTTTTTGTAAGATAGGTTTTGTGCCACAAGATAAGTCTTTTTTCAATTTCTTTCTTATTCCATTCAATTGTTGAAACAATTCTTTCTTTTTCTTTGTTTAACTCTAAAATTTCTTTTTCAATTCTTGTAATGTTATTTTCAATATGTTTTATTTTTTCCTTCAGTGTTTTAAGCTTTTCCTTAATCTCTGATAAAGAGAGGTTTAAATATTTTTCAGTAGTTGTCAACTCTTCAATTTGCTTTTTTTCAAGTTGTATCTTTTGCTTTAATTCCTCAAGTTTCTCTTTTTCATTGTTTCCTGCAAATACATAATTAAAAGACAAGATGCATACAAGAAATACTAAAAGTTTCATAATCAAAGTAGCTTTTTACCTGGAATATTACTAATGCCAGCTATAACAGAAACTAAAAGAATAAACAAAAGATAAATTTCTAATGGTAAAGCTATTATTGTAAAACCAAGCTCTGAGAGCTCATTTTGTAAATAAGAAATTACATAAAACGATGTAGCAGTAGATAATGACGAAGTTATTAATGATTCAACAAAGCCTTCTACAATAAAGGGAATCAGCATAAAAGCACGCGATGCTCCTAACATTTTAAGTAGCTTAATAGAATCAATATATTTATTTACAAAGCCTTTTGACATAATCTTTAAGGCTAAAAAGATTATGAACAAAAATAAAACAATGCCTGCTATAAAAACATTAGTCACGCTTTTTCTTACGGAAATGATACTGCCAAGATATTTTTCTGTAGTATCGTACCATTCAATTATTTCAAACTTTTTTAACCTATCGCTTATTTGATTAATGTAAAACTTCTCTGTGAATGCTGGTTTAATATTTATCTGCAATGTTACAGGTAAAGGATTTGTATCAAGGGTGTTTAGAATATTACTTTCTTTACCAAGACTTTTTTTTAGTATAGCTATCCCTTCTTCTGGTTTTATTATTCTTACTGATTTTACCTCAGGCCAGTTTTCAATAATCTTTTTCAACTTAACAATATTCTCGTTGTCAGTGTCTTTTTTGAAGAAAGCATAGAATGTAACCTTAGAACCCACTTTTATTAGATAATCATTTACATTGTAAAAAAAAACCGAAAAAAGTAAGAAAAGAGTATACAAAACATATTGAAAAATACCATTTAAAGCAAGCATATAAAATCTATCATTGAAAATTATATTAAATACCCTAAAGCTATTTTTCATTCTCTTCTAAAAGCCTTCCTTTTTTCATGAAAAATGTTTTTATCCCATAGTTTTGTGGGAGTGCAGGATTAGAAACTGTTGCAACAATGGTAATACCAGAAAGAGATTTTTCAATAAATAACTTCATCCATTTGTCTATTTCATCTTTATCAAGGTGTTTAAAGGGGTCATCTAAAAGTAGAATCAAAGGATCACCTGTTAAAGCCCTTGCTATATTTAAAACCTGCTTTTCACTATAGGAAAGGTTTTTTACAAGCTCAAGGGGGTTTAATTTTGTAAATGTTTGAATTGTTTCATCTACAATTGTTTCAATATGCTTTAATTTTTTTTCTTTTTGCTTAATTAATAGATTAACAAGAAGATTTTTTCTTACCGTTAACTCATCAAAGAAAGAAAGAGGATGGAATGCATATCCAATGTTTTTTCTTAATTGTGAAACTTTTTTTCTGTCTTCAGGAAAGGTATAATCCAGCACATAAAGTTTACCACTACTTGGCAACACCTCTCCATATATGAGATTTAATAATGTAGTTTTAAACTCAGCCGTTGGTGCATAAATACAAACAAAACTACCTTTCTCTATAGTAAGGTTTATATTTCTCAAACCACCTGTTTTATTGGGATAAGAATAAGACAGGTTTTCAAACCTGATCATTAATTATTACCCTAATTTTATCATCAAACATGCCATTTTTTAAATCTAAAAGCATTTGTTTATGTTGAGTATCTATTAAGTCCTTAACTATCTGGTTAATTTCGGGACTATTTCTTGCATCTCCATAATATGTCTTCTTTGTTGCTATTATAGTACCCTTTAGGTAAAGGTGCGTTACTACGGTGAAACTCAATTTACCTGTATCTTCTGTTTGTATATGAAAAACTAAATCCTTATATTTGAAGTTGTGATTCAAGCCAGGTAACATGTTTTAATTATACACATTTGTGAATTATCAGACAACTTTAATTATGCTTTTACAAAACAAAAAAATAACATATAATCAAATAATAAATTTTGGAGAAGAGCTTATGAAAAAGGAACAATTAGAACAAATAAGAAAAATTTTAATTGATTGGCGAAATGAAATTATAGAATCACAAAAAAAAGCAGTAAAAGATATGGCAAAGGAAGGAGAAGAGCAAGTTTTTCCAGATCCTACAGATAGAGCAACCTATGAAGAAGATAGGGCGCGAGTTTTAAAAATAAAAGACAGGGAATTGAAACTTCTGCACAAAATCGAAGATACCTTAAGAAGAATAGATTCAGGTGAATATGGTATTTGTAAAGAATGCGGTGCTGAAATACCCTTTGAAAGGTTGCTTGCAAGACCTGTTACAGATCTATGTATTGAGTGCAAAACAGAACAAGAAGAAAAAGAAAAAGAATGAGACGTACAAAGATTATTGCTACTCTTTCATCAAAAATCCATTACAATACTCTAAAAGAGATGGCAAAAATCTTTGACTGTGCAAGAATTAACCTTTCCCACGGGACTTATGAAGATTACAAAATAATTGTAAATAATGTTCGAAAAATAGAGAAAGAACTACATAAATATATCCCTATACTATTTGACTTATCAGGACCTAAAATTAGAGTTACTTCCATCGAAAAACCATTAACTATAAAAAAGGGCAATGTTATTGTTTTATCAAAAGAGCCAAAAGAAGGTTGCTTTTCTATAAACTTCCCTGAGATAATTGATGTTTTAAAGGAAGGACAAAGGGTATACATAGATGATGGAAAAATTAGGTTTAAAGTAAAAGGTAAAAAAGAAGGTATAGTAGTTTTAGAATCACTTACAGGAGGTATTATAAATCCAAAAAAAGGGGTGAATTTCCCTGACACATTGCTACCACTACCTTCACTTACAGAAAAAGATATTGAAGATATAAAAATTATAAAAAAATTGGGCGGCGACTTTGTTGCTCTATCTTTTGTGAGGCACAAAAATGACCTCCTTGAATTAAAAGAAGAGCTTATAAACCAAAAACTTGATATACCCATAATAGCAAAAATTGAAAGACCAGAAGCAATACCAATTTTAGACGAAATTATAAATGTATCATGGGGGGTGATGGTTGCAAGAGGCGACTTAGGAGTTGAAATCTCCCTTGAAAAAGTACCTATCATCCAGAAAAAAATTATTGATATTTGCAGAGAAAAGGGGAAACCTGTTATAGTTGCTACCCAGATTTTAGAAACTATGGTAGAAAAACCCGAACCTACAAGAGCTGAGATTTCAGACATTGCAAACGCAATATTTGACGGTTGTGACGCATTAATGCTATCGGGTGAAACTGCTTTTGGTCAGTATCCTATTGAATCATTAAAAGTTCTCGACAGTGTAGCAAGAGAAACAGAACTTCATTTAAAAGAACCAAAAACTATTTTTTTTGATAACTACCATTTTTTAAAGGGAGACCCTACTTCAGCTATTGCCTTTTCAGCAGTAAATGCTTCTATAAATCTAAATGCGAGAGCCATAGTTTCTCTTACTGTTACTGGACAAACAGCTACTGTACTATCTAAATTCAGGCCTAAAAAAATTATATATGCAGCATCTTATAAAATATCTACTTTAAGAAGGGTAAGTATACTTTATGGCGTTATACCTCTCAAATTAAAAAAGAGCACAAATACTGATATTCTAATGTTTGAAATGGAAAATGCACTTTTAAAACAAACGAAGCTAAAAGAAGGTGAGTTAATAATAATGACTATTGGACTACCTGTAGCTAAAGAAGGTAACACTAATATCATGAAGATTCATAATTTAGGTGGTTACCTTCCTTATAAACAAAATTTGCCAAAAAAGAAACAAAAGGTATAATTTGCTTTAGGAGGGCTTATGCCAGAACTTAGAAAAGATCCTGTTGCTAATCGTTGGGTAATAATCTCATCAGAAAGGGCTCAAAGACCCCATGCCTTTGTATCACCTAAGATAGAAAAAAAAATTTCTTTCTGTCCTTTTGATTATGGTAACGAACATATAACACCTAATGAAATTCTTGCAGTAAGGCTAGCAGGTACACCTAAAAACACACCTAACTGGACTTTAAGAGTTGTGCCTAACAAATTCCCAGCTTTACGAATTGAAGGAGATCTCAATCGAGAGGGAGAAGGTGTTTATGACAAGATGAATGGCATAGGGGCTCATGAGGTCATAATAGAAACTCCTAATCATGATGAAACATTGGCAAATTTAGAAATTACAAAATTCAAAGATGTTCTATGGGCTTATAGAGAAAGAATGGTCGATTTAAAAAAAGACATAAGATTTAAATATGTGCTTGTTTTCAAAAACCATGGTGAACAAGCAGGTGCATCTTTACCCCACTCCCACTCCCAATTAATTGCGCTTCCTATCGTACCTAAAAGAGTTCTGGAAGAGATTGAAAGTTGTAGTAGATATTATAATTTTAAAGAGAGGTGCCTTATATGTGATATAGTGAGACAGGAAATACAGCAAGGTGTTAGAGTAGTTGCAGAAAATAAAGATTACCTTGCTTTTTGTCCTTTCGCATCAAGATTCCCCTTTGAAGTGTGGCTTCTCCCAAAAAAACACGAAAGTTGCTATGAAAAAATAAACGATGCTGAACTGGAAAAACTTGCTAGCATTTTCAAACTCGTCTTACAAAGACTTGATGTAGTTCTTGAAGAACCACCCTATAATTTCGTTCTCCACACAGCCCCATTTACTGAAATACACAGTGCTTATTACCATTGGCATTTTGAAATTATACCAAAGTTAACAAAAGTTGCTGGTTTTGAATGGGGTTCTGGTTTTTATATCAACCCAACTCCACCAGAAGAGTCAGCAAAGTATTTAAGAGAAATATAAGGAGCTATATTATGAAAGTTTTATTTGCTGCATCAGAAGTTTTTCCTTTTTCTAAAACAGGTGGACTTGCTGATGTAAGCGGATCCTTACCATTAGCACTAAAAGACTGTGGTATAGATATTTCTGTCATCAGCCCCTTTTATAAATGTGTTCAGGAAAAATTCAACATTAGCCAAATAGAACAAACCTTCCAGATTCCTCTTGCATCAGCTATAGAAAACTGCGAAATATTAAAAACCACACATAAAAATGTTACCTTTTACTTTGTAAAAAACGACAAATTTTACTATAGAGAAGGATTATATACAGAAGGCGGTAAAGACTATGAAGACAACGCTTCAAGATTTATCTTCTTTTCTAAAGCTATTGCACAATTTGCAAAAGAAAAGGATTTTAATATAGTGCATTTAAACGACTGGCAAACAGCCCTTTCTTCAGTCTTTTTAAAAAAGGTTTATAACTGGAAAGGCAAGATTGTGTTAACTATACATAATTTAGGTTATCAGGGCATTTTCTGGGCCTATGATATGCCTCTAACAAACCTGGATTGGGAACTTTTTAACCCAAAACTTTTAGAATTTTACGGACACATAAATTTTCTAAAAGGTGGGATATATACTGCTGACGCCATTACTACTGTTAGCCCAAAATATGCTAAAGAAATCCTTACTGAAGCATTTGGATTTGGTTTACACGGGGTTTTGAAGGATGTAGAACACAAGCTTTACGGAATTTTAAATGGGATAGATTATGAAGAGTGGTCACCGGAAAAAGATAAGTTCATAAAAGAACAATATAATGAAAAAACAGTAACAAAAGGAAAAAAAATATGCAAAGAGGACATTATAAATATCTACAAATTGCAAGACTCTAAAAAACCTCTATTCGGCATCATTTCAAGATTAGTAGAACAAAAGGGATGGGATATATTGATAGAGGCTTTTGAATACCTTCATAATGAAGATATAAGCATAGTTGTTCTTGGTACAGGGGAACACTATTTTGAAAACACTCTTAGAGAACTCCATAAAAAATATGAAGGGAAAATAGGTATATATATAGGTTATGATAATGCTCTCGCTCATAAAATTGAAGCAGGTGCAGACTTTCTCCTTATGCCTTCAAAATATGAACCTTGTGGTTTAAATCAGATGATAAGTATGAGATACGGTACAATCCCAGTAGTAAACCCCGTAGGCGGGCTATTTGACACAGTTATAGATATTGATGAATCAAAAGAGGGAACAGGAATAAGGATGAAAAATTATACAGTAGAAGGACTCATTGAAGGGATAAAAAAAGCTAAAGAGCTTTATAAAGATCCATTAAAACTGGCAAGAATAAGAAGAAGAATAATGAAACTCGATTATTCTTGGAATGCATCAGCAAAAAAATATTTAGAGTTATATAAAGGGCTTCTTAGCGATGCTAAGTGAACAATTAATCAAATTCATTGAAGATTTTCATAAAGAAAATAATGTAAACAACAAAAATAGTGCGTTAAAACAATTATTCAACCACATAGGCATTAGATATGCCTTTCTTATAATTAATAAAAAGCCTGTAGAATATCATGAAATTATTTCAAACAATTTAAATGTGGATTTGAAAATATTAGAAAAAAGTTTAAACGAACCTGAAATATTTATAAACAATGTAAAAATGGAGCAAATCCCCCTTAAAGATATTGAAAATACCTATGGCTGGCTATTAATCTCTCCTGACCTCTCTAACGAAGAAATCAAAAGGATAATAACTGCAGAGCTTACATGCTTTTTAAAGCAATATATCATTAACCAGACCTATTTAAAAAAGGCACACCAATTAGAAACAATTTGTCTTCTCACCGAAAAGGTAAGCAGTTACTTTGATTTAAAACATTTGTTAAATATAGTTACAGAATATGTTACCAAAGCACTTCATGCACAGGGAACAGTAATAAGATTAATAAATAAAAGTACAAACCTGTTAGAGGTTATGGCTGAGTATGGGCTTGAAAATATAAAAATAAGAAGGCATGGTATTAAAAAAGGAGATGGTGTTTCTGGCGAGGTATGGGAAAAGAAAACACCAAAACTTGTAATACCTGACACAGAAGAATCTAAACAGCTACTAAACTCTAAATTGAAAATTAAATCATTAATTTGTGTTCCTTTAATATTTGAAAATGAAGTTACTGGTACTATGAGTGTTTATGAAAAACTATCAGATTTGCCCTTTGAAGAAGAAGATAAAGTTTTCCTTGAAGTTATTGCAGGTCTTGTATCTCCCCTTATTGCCTACGCTGAGGCACTAGAAAGAGAGCAAAAACTATCACGTGAGATTAAAAAAAATTTAGAAAATTTGCGTATTATTAATGAACTAAATAAGATTATAATGAAGCCGAGAAAATTAGATGAACTGATTTTCCTCATTCTAACCGCACTCACCTTTGGTAAAGACATAGGGTTTAACAGGGCAGGTTTGTTTATGTATAATACTAATACGGGAGTACTACAGGGGATGATAGGTGTAGGATGTGAAAACATCGAAGAAACACAAATATGGGAAAAGCTACCTAATATAACAACAATTGAGTGGCTCGAAACTATAGAAAAAAATAAAATTAAAAATGAATCATCATTCAATAGAAAAATTAGACAAATAAGGTTTGACATTACTGATTTTCCTGTAATATTACAGATTTTAAGAAATGGTTCGGTATACGTATCACCTAAGGATACAAAAGATATAATAAAAGAGTTGTTAAATGTTGAAGAATATGCAATAGTACCTTTGATTGGAAAAGAAGATTTACTGGGTATGTTGTATGTCGATAATAAATTTAACAAAAAAACTATAGATGAAAACTACATAAGTCTTCTTCAGACTTTTGCTTCACAGGCAGCACTTGCGATAGAAAATTCAAAGCTATATAGCGAATTAAGTAATACCAATGAATTGCTAAAAACTGCTCAACAAGAACTATTAGTTAAAGAAAAACTTGCAACTGTTGGTGAAATGCTGACCACCCTTGCACATGAAATAAGAAATCCTCTGACCGCAATAGGTGGCTTTGCCAACATTATCCTAAAGAAATCAGAAGATAACACAATAAAAGAATTTGCAGAGAAAATCTATTACCATGCAAGTAAAATGGACAACATGTTTAAAGAATTTTTGCTTCTTGCAAAACAAAATCATTTATCCTATACCCCTGTGAATTTAAAGGAGATTATTATTGACTGCATTGAAAACTTCAAACACAATCACAATAATATTTCTTTCAATCTTAACCTTGCAAATGAACTCGTTGTTTCTGGTGACAAAAATATGTTGTGTGTAGTAATCAACAACCTTATAAAAAATGCTATACAGGCAATGCCGGAAGGTGGCAATATAACTATAAATGTCTATTCAGAAAATAATTATGCGGTTATTACTGTAGAAGATGAAGGACAGGGCATACCACCTGAGGTATTACCTAATATTTTTGACCCCTTTTATACTACAAAATTTAATGGGTTTGGCATTGGACTTTCTATAAGTTATAAGATTGTTAAACAACACAATGGTATAATATATGCAGAAAATAAAACAGATAGGGGTGCAAGATTTACAATCAAGCTTCCCTTGCTTAAAAATATAGGAGGTACAAACCATGAGTAAAAAGATTCTAATTGCAGATGATGAAGAAAACATTAGAACTCTTTACAAAATTGAACTTGAAGATGCAGGATATATTGTTGAACTCGCGTCAAATGGAAAAGAAGCTGTTGAAAAATTCAAAGAAACGTCTCCTGATTTAGTAATACTTGACATAAAAATGCCGATAATGGATGGTATAGAAGCACTCCAAACTATTAGACAGTTACCTGAGGGTAAATCTGTTCCTATAATTCTTTTTACAGCTTATGGTGAGTATCAGCAGGATTTCACAACTTGGGCTTCCGATGCATACATAGTAAAAAGCCACGATATTACCGAACTTAAAAAAACTATTGAACGCTTTTTAAAATAAAAATGTTTGAAGATTTGAAAATTTTAGAATTAGCTATGTATTTACCCTTACCTTTTACGGGGTCATTTTTTGCCAATGCAGGTGCAAAGGTAATAAAAATAGAACATCCTACCGGCGATCCATTAAAAAGCCTTGATAGTGAAATATACACGGTTTTAAATAAAAAAAAACACATTCTTTATATAGACCTAAAAGATAACTCTAAAAGAGAAGAAATTTTATCAATAATAAAAGAAGTAGATGTCGTCTTAAATGGATTTAAGCCATCCTTTTTGAAAAATTACAATCTTGATTATGAAAATATAAAACTTATAAATCCTTCTATCATATATATTTCACTTTATGCATATGAAAAAAACACACCTTTTGAAAATAAAGCTGGACACGATTTGAATTTTGTTAGTTTATCAGGTATAATGAGTGGTTCAAATATGCCACCAGCACCTCTACCTTTTCAAATAGCAGATATGGCTGGTGCGTTATGGGGAATTATAGGAACTTTGTATATGTTAGAAAAAAGGCGAAAAACAAATATTGGTGGTAGTTTAGAACTTTCACTTTTTAGATCTTGTTTATCCCTGTTCCCATTCTTTTATTTTTCACAAGTAAATGGGCTTATTGAAAAGGGGATGTTATATGGAGATTATGCTTGCTACAATGTTTACAGATGTAGAGATGGAAAATTTATTGCTGTAGGAAGCCTTGAAGAAAAGTTTTTTAAAAGGCTTTTAGAACTGCTCAATATTGAGTTTGACCAAACAAAATTTAACACTCCCGAAGGGCAACATTTCTATAAAAAGATATTAGAAGATAAATTTCTTCTTCATGACAGGGCTTATTGGGTTGATTATTTCAAAAATGAAGATATTTGCATAACACCTATTTTAGAAAAAAAAGAGTTATTTTTGCTTTTAAAAGACTGGCATGAAAACATTTCTTTAGAAGACATTCTCATGTTTCCTTTTAATTTAAAAAGGGATTAACAATGAAGCACAATATATTAATAGTTGATGATGATAGACTTTTTTTAGAACAATGTCTTGATATGCTTGTTGAACTTGATGCTGAATTATTTGTTGCCACAAGTGGGAAAGAGGCTTTAGAAATATTATCTGAGAAAAAGATAGATTTGGTTATTCTTGACCTTATCTTAAAAGATATGACTGGTGAAGAAGTTTTTGAAAAGATAAAATCAAGATATCACGAAATAGATTTTATTATTGTCACTGGATTTGCAACAATAGAGTCAGTAATAAAATTTATGAAAAGAGGCATTTTCGATTACATAAAAAAACCACTTGTACCTGAGGAATTAAAATTCTCCATCACTAAGTGTTTAAAACAAAGGGAGATTATTGCTGAAAATAAAAAACTTAAAGAATACATAAAATTGTATGAAATCAGTAAAATTATAGTGTCTTCTCTTGAATTATCAAGGGTGTATGATAACATTCTTATCGCCATTACTAACTACTTGCCCCAATCTGCAATAATTATATACAGTTCAGACATCACTAATTACTATGAAATCAAAGCTTTTACTGGTTTCGATAGAAATTCAATTTTTATGTTAAAAGAAAGGATTGGAGAAGTTACAAAAAACTATCAATCCGATGAGATTACAAAATTTGACACTGCTTACTTGGAACCTTCATTAAAAAACCAATTCCCCAACTTTTTTTTAGTACCTATCAAAACTTTCGGAAAAATGGGATTTATATTAATATTTCCAAAAGATGGAAATATTGAACATCTTGAGGGAATTAAATTTCTTCAGCAACATATAAAACTAGCCCTTGAAAACTCACTTAGGTACATAAATGCTCAGGAGTTAGCATACATAGATGATCTCACAAAAGCTTACAATATAAGGTATCTTCACATCGCACTTGAAAATGAACTAAAAAGAGCTGAACGTTTCGGCTCACATGTATCTGTACTTTTTATAGATCTTGACCATTTTAAACTTGTAAATGATAGATATGGACATTTAGTTGGAAGCAAACTACTAAAAGAATTTACAAACGAAATAAAAAAATGCATTAGAGGTATCGATACTGTAATAAGATATGGTGGAGATGAGTTTATAGTTATTTGCACAGAAACTGATGTGGAATTAGCAAAAAAAGTAGCTGAAAGAATTAGGAAAAGAACTGAAGAGTGCGAATTTTTAAAAAAAGAAGGATATTCTATACATATTACTGCATCAATTGGTATCGCTACATATCCTATTCATGGTACAACAAAAAATGAGCTTATAGAACTTGCCGACAAAGCAATGTATAAAGGGAAAGAGATGTCAAGAAATATAGTAATAGTTGCAGAAAGAGGAGAAAAATGATTGGTGCGGTTAGGGGTTTTAAGGATATCTATGGTAAAGAAGCTTTAGTATGGGAAAAATTAGAGAAAATAATAAGAAAATGTTTTCATATATGGGGATTTAATGAAGTAAAACTACCCATCTTAGAAAAAACAGAACTCTTTCAAAGAGGCATTGGTGATACCACTGATATTGTAGAAAAAGAAATGTATACCTTTCTTGATAAAAGTAACGAATCTGTTACATTAAGACCTGAAGGTACAGCTTCCATTATAAGATTTTTTAATGAACACAAGCTTTATGGTCAAGAAAAAATCTTTAAATTCTTTTATATTGGCCCAATGTTTAGATATGAAAGACCACAGAAAGGACGTTTAAGACAGTTTCACCAGGCTGGGGTTGAACTTTTAGGAGATGAAACTCCATACGCAGAATTGGAGGTTCTCACTCTAATGTCTTATTTGTTAGATACTTTAGAGATTAAAGAAAGGAGCTTATTTATAAATAACTTAGGTTGTTCCGACTGCAGAAAAGATTATAAAACAAAACTATTATCATATCTTGAAGATAGAGAAGAATTGTGCGAAGACTGCAAAAGAAGAAGATTAACAAATCCATTAAGAATACTTGATTGTAAACAAGAACAATGTAAAGAAAGTATAGTAAAAGCACCCAAAATAACCGACTTTTTGTGTGAACATTGTAAAACACACCAACAACATTTAGAAAAACTATTAAACAGAGTGAATATAGATTACAACATTGACCCCCATATAGTTAGAGGGCTTGACTATTACAACAAGATTGTTTTTGAAGTTCATGCAAAAGGACTCGGGGCACAAAGTGCAATACTTGCTGGAGGTAGATACGACAGCCTTTCAAAAGACTTAGGGGGGTATGATATACCTGCAGTAGGATGGGCATTGGGCATGGAAAGGCTATCTCTGCTATTATCGGATGATTTTGTTAAAGATGAAGGGATAGACATATTTTTTATCTATTTTGATGAAAAAGGTGAAGAAATAGCTATTTCAGCAATATATGAATTAAGAAAAAAAGACATAAAAACTGCCTATGATGCCACAAAGGGTAGTTTAAAAAGCAAACTAAGGAAAGCAGACAAATTAAAAAGCAGATATGTTATTATTCTTGGTGAAGATGAGATAAAACAAAATATTTTCCTTTTAAAAAATATGGCAGATAGCACACAAAAGACATTTCCCTTAGATAAACTCAAAAACTTAGATAAGGAGATTTAAAAATGGAGTTACTTGGCGATTGGAAAAGAACAGACTACTGTGGAAATTTTTCATCAAAAGACATAGGCAAAGAAATCATATTAACAGGATGGGTATTTAGAAGAAGAGATCATGGAGGTATTATCTTCATAGATTTAAGAGACAGAGAAGGTATAATACAGGTTGTTTTTGACCCAGCCTTTGACAAAGAATCTCATAAAAAAGCTGAAAATATAAGATTAGAATCAGTGATTGCTATTAAAGGTTTAGTAAGAAAGAGGCCTGAAGGAACAGAAAATCCTGAATTAAAAACTGGTGAGATTGAAGTAATTGTCAAAGAACTTAAAATTTTAAGTGAAGCCCAAATACTTCCTTTTTCACTTGAACCTTTAGAACTTCAAAAAGTTTCTGAAACATTGAGGATGAAATACAGATATCTTGACATAAGAAGTGAAAAAATGAAAGAAGCCTTAATCTTTAGGCATAAATCGACTGCAATCATTAGACAGTACCTCAATGAAAGAGGGTTTATTGATGTAGAAACCCCCATGTTGACAAAAAGCACACCTGAAGGCGCTAGAGATTTTTTAGTCCCTAGCAGGTTAAATCCAGGACACTTTTTTGCATTGCCTCAGTCACCACAACTTTTCAAGCAAATTCTTATGATTGGTGGGATTGACAAATATTACCAGATTGTCAAATGCTTTAGAGATGAAGATTTAAGAGCAGATAGACAACCCGAATTTACTCAGGTTGATATAGAAATGTCTTTTATAGATATACAGGATATAATGTCTCTCATTGAAGGGTTGCTAAAAGAACTTTTTAAAGAGCTGCTAAACATTGAGATAGATACACCTCTTAAAGTCCTTTCTTATAATGATGCTATGAACTTATATGGCACTGATGCCCCTGATACACGTTTTGGATTAACAATTACAGATGTTACAGAATGTCTGAAAAATTCACATTTTAAAGTATTTTCAGAAACAGTTTCATTAGGTGGTACAGTTAAAGCGATTAATCTCAAAAAACTACCTCTAACACGTAAAGAATTAGACGAATTAATAGAAACTTCAAAAAAGTTTGGTGCAAAAGGACTTTTATGGGTAAAAATTCAGCCTGAAGGCTGGCAATCACCGGCTTCTAAATTTATTTCTGACGATGAGAAAAAGTGCATCGAAAAAATCTTATCTGCTGAAACGGGTGACCTCATAATATTTGTAGCAGATAAAACAAAAACTGCACTATTTGTTCTTGGAAAGATAAGGCTTTTACTTGGTAAAAAATATAAACTTTATGATGAAGAAAGGTTTGAACTGCTCTGGGTGACAGACTTTCCCTTATTTGAATATGATGAAGAGGCAAATAGATTGGTTTCAGTTCACCATCCCTTTACAATGCCAAGAGATGAAGACATAGAATTACTAAATTCAAACCCATTGGATGTAAAAGCAAAAGCCTACGATATTGTGTTAAATGGAACAGAAATTGGTGGTGGCAGTTTAAGAATATACAATGCAAAGCTACAACAGAAAATCTTTGATATAATTGGCTTAACAAAAGAGGATGCTACAAATAAATTTGGATTCTTCATAGAAGCACTAAATTTTGGCGCACCTCCTCATGGTGGTATTGCAATTGGTCTGGACAGACTAATCGCACTTATGTTAAAACGCGAATCAATAAGAGATGTAATTGCTTTTCCAAAAACACAAAAGGGTACTTGCCCTTTAACCGATGCCCCTTCAATCGTTGACGATACCCAATTAAGAGAACTATACATTAAGAGGGTACTACCAAAGCAATGATGAGAAAATTATTTTTTATATTATTACTTTTCTTTTTTAGCTGTGCAAGCTTTCCAAGAAATGAAATTGCTAGGACAAAGCTTGAAATAGAGGGACTATATTATGCAGAGCTACCAAGATATCTTCCAGAGGACTGGGCATTATTTAAAGAATTATGGCAAAGATTGGAAGAGGTTGAAAAGTCTGGAAATGTTGAAGAAGCATACCGATTATATTATTATGCCAACTATAAAATTGCTCAAATTGATGAAAAATTAACCTTAACAAAAAAAGAGGAAGAAGAAAAAATAAGACTTGCAAAAAGGGTTATTGAAGAGGAAAAGCTAAAAAATATTCAAAAAAATGAAGAAGAAAAAGAACAAAATGGGAGTGGAGTGTCAAAAAAAGATATAACAATGCAGACAACACAAAATACAAAAGTTTTTGCAAGTATACCAAGACAAAAAAAAACCACAGAAGAAATACGTAACATTATTGAAAAAAGATTTCCAAGTTTTTATACTGTTAAGAAAGATGATTCTTTGGAAAAGATTGCTGAATTACCTTATATATATAACGATAAATATTATTGGCCTTTAATATATAAATACAACCGGGACCAGATTAGTAACCCAAAAAAACTTTATAAAGGCCAGATATTAAGAATACCAAGAAATATTAGTATGGAAGAGATTTATAATGCAAGAAAAGATGCAGGTGCACAACATCCAAAAAGTTTACCTAAAAGAGCTTATACACCAGAAAAATATAAGCAAATGATTAATGAATTATTATTGGAGGATTAAGAAGTGATTAAATGGGATGCTAAAAAAAACTGCTATATAACCTCTCGCTCAAATAAACGTGCTTTAAACAAGCTGGAAAATCCTGAAACACCGAACCTTTTAAGAGATATCTTCCCCTATGTTAGTGTGGGTAAGCAAATATTCAATAATGAAGTAGCAATAATGGATATCCCTGAGGATATTTTTATTACTGACACAACTTTCAGAGATGGACAGCAGGCAAGACCACCATATACTGTTAAACAGATAGTTGATATATATACAATGCTACATAAGCTTTCTGGAAATTCAGGTATTATTAGACAATCTGAGTTCTTTCTTTATAGTGCAAAAGACAAAGAAGCAGTTACTAAGTGTTTAGGACTTGACTATAAATATCCCGAAGTCACTGCATGGGTTAGAGCAAATTTTGATGATTTAAAACTTGTAAAAGAATTTGGTATCAAAGAAACTGGTATATTAACTTCAGTATCTGATTATCACATTTATCTTAAGCTTGGTTGGGATCGAAAAAAAGCAATGGAAAATTATCTTGCTATTATAAAAGAAGCTCTATCCTTAGGTATCAAACCACGCTGTCATTTTGAAGATGTTACAAGGGCTGATTTTTATGGTTTTGTCATACCCTTCGTACTAAAAATACAAGAGCTTTCTGATGAATCAGGAATCGATATAAAAATTAGGCTTTGTGATACCCTTGGTTATGGTATCCCTTTTCCACAAGCAGCAATACCCCGTGGTATACCTCAGATGATACAACTATTGAAAAAAGAAACAGGCATACGTTCAGAAGAATTAGAGTGGCATGGTCATAACGATTTTCACAAAGCCCTTGTAAATGGGGTTAGTGCCTGGCTATACGGTTGTAGCGCTGTTAACGGAAGCTTACTTGGTTTTGGAGAAAGGACTGGCAATCCCCCAATTGAAGCATTGATTTTTGAATATTTAAGCCTAAGAGAAGCAGAAGATATTGATACAACAATAATCACTGAATTAGCTAATTACTTCGAAAAAGAACTTGGATATGAAATACCACCTAACTACCCCTTTATCGGTGAATCCTTTAATGCAACTTCTGCTGGCATCCATGCTGATGGAGTCATTAAAAATGAAGAGATTTATAACATTTTTGATACAAAGAAATTACTTAATAGGCCTATTAAAGTAACCATTACAGACAAATCAGGTCTTGCTGGTATAGCTTACTGGGTAAATCAACGTCTTGGACTAACCGGTGAAAATAAAATTGATAAAAAACATCCAAGTCTTGTAAAAATTTATAACTGGATTGAAAAACAATATAATGAAGGCAGAACAACTTCCATATCCGATGACGAAATGGAAAAACTCTGTAGAAAATATTTACCTGAGCTATTCGTATCTGAGTTTGACAAGATTAAACTAAAAGCCAAAGAGATGGTTTCCCATTTAATACAAAATCTTATTGAATTACCAGAAATAAAATCTATGGATCCTCAAAAACAAGAAGAAGCTTTAAAAAACTTTGTTCAAGAAAATCCCTTTGTACAATTTGCCTATATTACTGATAAAGAAGGTATTAAAATTACAAGAAATATAACACAGGTTGAGGATAAGCCGAAATATGAAAAAATTGGCTACCATGAAGACTTTTCAGATAGAGAATGGTTTATAGAACCTGTCAAGACTGGTAAAATCTTTGTAACCGATTTATATACATCAAAAATTACAAATGCTTTATGTGTTACTGTTTCTGCACCCATAAGAAATGAAAAAGATGAAATAGTTGGTGTAATTGGTCTTGATATAAAATTCGACTACCTTGCTAAAACTGAAGACTAATTTGAGGAGGAATTCCATGTTTAATGAATCTGAAAAAATTAAATTCGAGAATAACCAATTATTAGTCCCCAACAATCCTTATATTGTATTTATTGAAGGTGACGGTACAGGTCCTGATATATGGAGAGCATCCCAATACGTATTTGATTCAGCAGTTAAAAAAGCATATCAAGGCAAAAGAAAGATACAATGGGTTGAAGCATTAGCAGGTGAAAAGGCTTTTAAAGAGACTGGAACATGGCTACCAGAAAAGACCCTTGAATTAATAAAGGAATTAAGAGTAGGTATCAAAGGACCTCTCACAACTCCAGTAGGTAAGGGTATAAGAAGCATTAACGTTGCATTACGACAAGAACTTGATTTGTATGCCTGTATTAGGCCTTTAAGGTATTTTGAAGGTGTTCCCTCACCAATAAAACATCCTGAAAAAGTTGATTTTGTAATATTTAGAGAAAATACCGAAGATTTATACGCCGGTATTGAATGGCAGGCAGGAAGTCCTGAAGCTCATAAAGTTTCAGAGTTTCTTTTAAAAGAGTTTGGTAAAAAATTGCCTGAAAATACTGGTATTGGTATTAAGCCTATCAGTAAATTTGCTACAGAACGCTTAACAAGAATGGCATTAAATTATGCAATTAAACACAATAAAAAGGTTGTTACTTTCGTACACAAAGGAAATATAATGAAATTTACTGAAGGTGCTTTTAAGAACTGGGGTGTTGAATGTGCAAAAAAAGAGTTTAGAGATTTTATAGTTGTAGAGGGAGAAGAGGAAGTTAAACCTGATAAAATACTTGTAAACGATAGAATAGCAGATGCCATGTTTCAACAGATTATATTGCGTCCCGATGAGTATAAAGTTATTGTAACACCAAATTTAAATGGTGATTATATATCTGATGCTGCAGCAGCTCTCGTAGGTGGATTGGGAATGGCGCCTGGTGCAAATATAGGTGATGGCTATGCAGTTTTTGAAGCAACTCATGGAACTGCACCTAAATATGCAAACCTTGATAAAGTTAATCCATCTTCTGTTATATTATCTGGAGTAATGATGTTTCAATATTTAGGCTGGAATGAAGCAGGTAATCTAATTATTAATGCCCTTGAAAAAACTATAAAAAATAAAACTGTAACTTACGACCTTGCAAGACAGATGGAAGGCGCAATAGAACTAAAATGTTCCGAATTTGCTAAAGCAATTGTTGAAAACATGGGATGATATTAAACGTTCCAAATACAATTACTTTTATACGTTTAATAATCTTGCCTTTTTTTCTATACGAAGTTTATAGAGGAAATCTTTTTAATGCTTTTATATTATTTTTAACTGGAAGTATTACAGATTTTTTAGATGGTTTTTTTGCAAGATTACTAAAGCAAAAAACAAAATTTGGTTCATTTCTTGATGCTATTGTTGATAAAATCTTTCTTCTTTCATCAATTTTGCTGTTAACATACAAAAATTTCTTGCCCTATTTTTTTGCCATTTTAATTCTTTTGCGAGATTTTATAATTATTATAGGGACAATCTATTTTTACACAAAAGGCTATCTAAAAGAGCTAAAACCACATATTACAGGCAAGATATTAATTTTTTTAGAATTTTTGGTTGTCCTATTTTTAATATGCGAGAAAGTATTTAATCTGACATTTTTAGAGGGTGGTTTAAATATAACAATATTTCTCGCAACAATTTTTTGTATTTTATCCCTGGTTTCATATGGAATAGAGTTTATAAAAAAAGGGGCTTAAAATGCCCCTTTTAATGATGATGTTTAATCTTTCTGGTATTTTAACTTACCGTTATTAACCGATATTGCTATCCTTGCAAATATTGTATAAACAAAAAATCCTAATGCGACTACCCCTAATGATATCATTACCTCTGTTGATGATGGCATATACTCATAAATCTCACCCAATGTATCAGGTATAAACCCAGGTATTATAAATCCCATTCCCTTTTCTATCCATACACCGATGATAATTAACACACAGCCTATATTCATCATCGTAACACTTCTAATATTCCTTAATAACAAAAATAGTATGAATGCAGTAACATTACAGGCAATAGCTGTCCATATCCAAGGAACTAAAGCATTATGTCCGTGTAATCCTTGCATTAAATACTCCATTGGTGCCAAGTGAATTGTCGCTGAATAATATTCTTTAAAAAGCTCCGCACCAAACAAGAAAAGATTAAAAAACATTGAATACGCCATAATCTCAGCTATTTTAAACAAAGCCACATCTTGTACTTTTGTATTTGCAAACTTTCTGATTATCTGGAAAATCAAAATAATTAAAGCAGGACCTGAGCAAAAGGCAGATGCAAGAAATCTTGGAGCTAAAATAGCAGCATTCCAGAAAGGCCTTGCTGGTAGAGGGTTATACAAGAACGCTGTTACTGTATGAATGCTAACAGCCCAGGGAATTGAGAGAAGAACGAAGGGGAGATACAATTTTTTATTCGGTTCCTCGTTTACATAACCTTTATAAATCAAGTAAATAGGAATAAATGTATTCAACAAAAGATAACCATTAAGCACAACCACATCCCAAGAAAGCATTGAATCAGGAAAATTTAAAATTCCTAGTCCTGGTATTATATGCCAGAATCTATCAGGCCTTCCAAGGTCTACTACAATGAAGCCAAGACACATAACAATTGCTGAGAAAGCCAACAATTCACCAAGAATGACTATCTCTTTAATTGCTTGGAAGTGATAAATATATGCAGGTACAACAAGCAAAACAGCAGCAGCAGCAACTCCAACCATAAAGGTAAAGTTTGCAATATAAAGCCCCCAAGAGACCTGGTCTCTCATATTAGTAACAATCAAACCATTATCAAGTTGGTAAATATAGCTTCTTGCTGCAAAGGCCATAATAATAAGTAAAAATGCCATCCATGCATAATATAAAGGACCACCTTTTAATGTTTCTTTTATTGAATCAATCAAAAATCTTACAAATCTCATATCTCTACTCCTGAATTTTAATTAACTATGGAAGAAATAGAAAAATCTTGGATCAGTATTCAAATCTTCCTTTAATCTGAAAATCCTTTTTGTTTCAATTATCCTTCTAACTTCGCTATTGGGATCGAGAAGATTTCCGAACTTTCTTGCACCAACAGGACAGATTTCTACACATGCAGGATACCTCCCTTCTCTACTTTTCTGTATACAGAATGTACACTTTTCTACAACATTTTTCATCCTTGGTCTGTTGCCTAAATAATGAGTATTAGTATTCAATTCTTCCACAGGGATCTCAGGTTCAGCCCAGTTAAACCTTCTTCCCATATATGGACAGGCAGCCATACAATATCTACAAGCTATACACCAGTTATAGTCAACAACTACAATACCATCTTTTTCTGTCCAAGTAGCCTTAATAGGACAAGCCTTCACACAAGGTGCTTTTCTACATTGCTGACACTGTATAGGTACATAAAAATACCCCTTTTCTGGTACTCGTTCTGATTCATAGTAATGTTCAGATTTTTCCAAATCTATTGGACCATTTTTAAACCTCATAACCCTTATATAATGGATTTGATAAGGTTTCCTTGAAAGATTATTTTCTTTAACACAAGCATAAACACACCTTCTACATCCAATGCATTTTGAAAGGTTTAAAGCATAACCAAACTCAACATTTTCCATAGGAGGCGTTGCTTTTACGACAAAATCTCTTCCATATTTTTCTTTATACTTTTTCTCTAGCCTTTTTAATAGTTTTTCCACTTCTTTAGGTGTCATCTCTTTAAAATTTTTCTGAACAAAGTCCTCAAAATCAAAATCTTTAACAGCTGAGTTTGCTTTTGCAAGCGGTGCTAAAGCAGCAGCTGCAGCTACTGTAAATGTTTTTAAAAACTTCCTTCTAACAAATGAAATCTTTTTATTCTCTTTCATAAGCAACTCACCCCGTTTATTTAATGAGATTTTTTTTCATTATTATGATGTTTTGGTTTTAATAATGTTGAATCAGGTCTTATAGGTGCAGGGTCAGGTCTTAAAGCTTTAAATGGTGGATTATGTGGGTTATGACAGTGAACACATAAAAGGTATTGTTTTTCCCCATTCCAGCTTCCCGTTCTTTTACCATGAATACCCTTTTTCCAGTCATTCAAAACATTTCCATGGCATTGTCCACAGAGCTTAAATGAATCTTCAAACTTAATCTGGTCACCATTAGCCAATTTAAGCTTATCCAAATTTCTTTCATCATGGCAATCATAACACCACCTATCACCATGATTTTCAACCTTAATATCTTGGTGCATATCTTTTAAAACACGTTTCTTTGTATTTCTTGGTAAGTCACTATGGCAATTCATACAAGGGAAAATGCCTGGTGTAAGTGGTGGATAAGGTACTGGATATTCCTTTGTGGCTAAACTATTTTTTGCTAAGACAAAAATAACAAATAACACTATCAAGAACTTCAAATCCCTTATCATTCAAATTCCTCCTTTATTGCATGAAATCAAACTCTTAAATTCTAAAAAAATAATTAATGAATTTCAATAATTTATTTTTCGTAAAATATTATTTTTTTCTAATTATTATTTTTTTTGATTTATTTTCAAGATTTCCGTTTTTTCTAAGAATAATTGAGTTTTCATTTGACAATGATTTATTTTTTTTAATAAGATTATACTAATTAAATTTTATTTAATCTTTTAGGAGGGCTTATGAGTGAAGAACAAAAAAAGGAATCTGAAAAAACGAGTAAGGAAGGTATTATAAAAAAAACTACTCTCTGGTTAAAAAGCAATCCGAAAATAATCATTTTAATAGTAATTCTTGCAATCCCAGCTATATATTACGGTGGCGGTGCATTTCTTCATGCAACATCTAAACCAGGATTTTGTATGTCCTGTCATGAGATGGGCAACGCTTGCGGAACATGGAATAGATCAAAACATAGCCAAAAGGGCGTTGAATGTATTGACTGTCATGTAAAGCCAGGAAAGTTAAATTACCTATTGGCTAAGATAATGGCTGTAAAACACGGTGTGTATCATTTACTCATAAAAGATCCTGAAAAGATGAAAAAACTCATCAGAGAATCAGCAAAAGCACCATGGGAAGCCTGCTATAATTGTCATAAAGATATTCGTACAAAAACGATGGTTAATGGATTGATGATAAAGCATCACAATGACGAGCTCACGGAAAAGCTTTGTACAAAATGTCACTGGAGGATAGCACATGCTGACATTGAGGAAAAAAGCCATCCCGATAGAAGTGGATGTTTTGGCTGTCACAACGATGTGAAAGCCCCAAGAAGCAAGTGTGGAGTTTGCCACCCAAAAGAAGCTGAAAATTTCAATTCAAGTTTCAAGGCAAAAGCTGGAATATTGTGTGTTGACTGTCATATACCACTTGTAGATTTCAGAGCAAGCGAAAAATCTTGTGTAAGATGTCACAGGGGACATCAAAGATATGCTGAGGTATTCAAAAAATGGCAGCATGAGGTCACAAACCTTGCAAAAAGGGCAGAGGTTAATATTAACAGGTTGAACGAATTAATTTCAAAGGGTAAGATCGAGAAGGATGGTTTTCTTAAGAAATACATTGACGAGTTTAACGATTTAAAAATTGATAAATCAAAGGGTGTACATAACTTTGAAAGAATCTCAACACGCTACATAAACCTCATTAATAGTTTAGAAAAAACAATTAGTCAGGTTGACAAAACGTTTAAGCCAGTTTTGATTACGAGGGAAGAAAACTTCTGTTTAAGAAACTGTCATACAAATATCCAAAATCTCAAGGTTTCTCATGATACAGTCATTTTTGACCATGGTGTACATATTAAAAAAGCAAAATTAGTATGTATAGACTGCCATACAGGTTTTGAAGATCATGGCAAAACAATCAATCATGAAAACTGTGTTGGCTGCCATCACTGGGATGTAAAAGAAGACAAATGTCAGATTTGTCATGTAGAAGTTAGAAAGCTTTATTACGGAACATTAATTAATGAGAAAAAACCCAACCCAAGTTTTAAAGCAAAAGCAGAAATAAAATGTGTTGATTGTCATAAGATAGAATCAGGTTTTCCTCAAAAAGGTTTGTTAGTTAAATCACAATGTCTTAATTGTCACGATGAAAAAACAGCTAACACATTAAATGAGTGGCTGAGAAAAGAAGCAGATTTGATAAAGGAAATCAATTATCAAATTAGCAGAACCAAGAGCAAAAAAGAAAAAGAACTACTACAACATTTAAAGAAAGGGAAACCTTTACACAATTTCGAATTAGTAGAAGATTACTTAAAAAAATTAGAGAAAAAATAAGAACTATAAAAAAGAGAAGCCAGTTTCTGGCTTCTCTTTTTTAGGTATTTTAAGCGATGGGAAGCTTTATTATGACAGTTGTACCTTTGTTGACTTTTGATTCTATTTTGATTTCACCACCCATCTCTTCAATAAACATTTTTGATATTGCAAGTCCTAAACCAGTACCATCTTTTTTTGTTGAAAAAAATGGATCAAAAACCTTTGAAATAATCTCTTCAGGGATACCTACCCCCTTATCAGTTATACTAATCACTACATGATCCCCTTCTTTTAAAACTTTTACTTCTAGTTTTCCACCTTCTGGCATTGCGTGAATAGCATTTAAAATTACATTAACTACTACTTGATGTAGTTTTTCCTCATCGGCAATAACCTCCGCTTCCACAGGTAAATATTCTAATGTTATCTTTTTAAAAATCTTTTGAAAGGAGAAGTTTTCAAGAATCTCTTTAAGAAACTTAGATAACTCTATTTTTTTCAATTTGCTTTCTCTTGGTTTAGCAAAATCAAGAAGACTTCTAAGTATCTTTTTTATTCTCATTCCCTCTTTTATTATTATTTCCACATCTTCTTTTACAGGACTATCATGGGGTAGTTCTTCAAGAATAAGCTCTGCATGACCCAAAATAATGCCCAAAGGGTTATCGATTTCATGGGACATCCCTGCAGAAATTTTACCAAGAGCTGCCATTTTTTCATAATTTAATACTTGCTTTTGAAGAAATAGAACTTGCTCAAGAGCACTTTCTAAATTTTTATTCCTCAATAACAACTCCTCATGCTTATTTCTAATTTCCTGAGCCATCATTTCTATCAATTTACCAAGTTCATCAAACTCTTCTTCCAGCTTTGGTATTGAAATATTAAAATTTCCATCTTTAATAGCATTTGCTTTTTCTTTTAAAACTTCTATGGGAACTGTAATCTTTTTTGTAAACACATAGGAAAAAACAATAATCAGGGTAAAGCAAATAATCGCTGAAACAAATAGAATAAGGTTTATATTTCTAATCTGTTTATCAAGAGCAGGGAAAAAAACAATATATCTTACTATGAACTTAGTTTGTCCTGGAGATACAAAGGGTATAAGTATATCAAAGTATTTATTACCATTTTTTTTAACCACCCTAAACATAACATCTTCAATCTTTTTGTTATACCTATTTAGGCTAGCCTGAGGTATTATCTCTTCACTGTACTTGAACAAAACATTACCATTACTATCAACAATGCTTACAAAGATTATATGGAAATTACTTTTAAGAATCTTTTTAAACTCTTCCTCTACTAACTCTTTACCAAAACCTCGTCCGAAGGTTCTCACTACATCCTGATTTAACATTTTTAATGTATTGATAGCATCGGTAAGTAAATATTCGCTCCAGAATCTCTTTTCTAAAAAAGAAATGATTGAAAATATAAATGCTATGAGAAAGAAATAAATAAAGCATTGGTAACCAATGAGTTTTCTAAAAAAACCTTTGTTTTTAAACAGTTTCATATTGTTTTAAAAGCTCTTTTGTTTTTTCATCAACACAATTTTTCCATACATAAACTTTAAATCTATCGTCATCAAAAGCAAGTAAAAGATACTCATCCTTCACAAAAGGATATACAATTAGTGTTACAACGATTAATATACACAAAATCCATATTACATTGATTAATGGTTCATAAGTTATTTGAAGACCTACATAGGGAAAACCAAAATCATCAACGCCTGTATCAATGAGATATATCCTGTAACCATCAAAAACGAGAGGATTATTTATACTTATAACCTTATCAATCTCTCTATCTTTATTTTTAACGTTTAGATATGCATAAAATTGTTTTGGTGTTGGCTCCATATAGGCAAGAAACTTTATTTTAAAGCTTATGCTCTTGTCTGAATATTCATTATCAAAAGGCCCTTTTTCCACACCATCTTTTATTATAGTAAATACAATCGTACGTGTTTCAACCAACCCTTTTAATATTTTTACTTTTATTTTATTAAACTCTATAATACCACCTTCTCTTGTCACAAATTCACGTTTTTTGTTTGTTTTATTATCTTCTATCTCTATTTTGAGTGACATTGGATAATAATCAACACTTATTGATTTGACCATTATACTGAACGGTAAAGAAACATCTGTTTTATCGTTCCAGCTAAAACAAATGTTTGAAGAGTTTTTTTCATGAATATTAACTGTTCCTAAAAAACCATAATATGAAGATACTCCTGCAATAATAATCAACATTACAATAAAAATATGTAGGCAAATTATGGAAATGTATTTAATAATACCCTTTGAAACTAATAATCCTTTCTTAGTTTCTTTTATATAAAAGCCCTTTTCTCTTAATGCTTCTAAAACATCCTTTTTTACAATTATTAATGGAGTTGTGCCGAATAATCCATTTTTAAGTGCTTGATATACCTTAATAATCCTAAAATAGGTGCAGTATGCAACATTGATTGCGAAAACTAATAACATAGCTATATAAATGGGAGTTTTATATAAGTTAAAATCAAAGGGCGTTTTTGGTGGGAAAAGGGTGCCGTATATTGAAACAATACCAATAAAGAGCATAAAAAATATAGCAAAACGTGAAGACTTAAAAAGATTATCTATGAAGTTAAGAATTTTTTCAAACACCCTTTAAAACCCTCTTTAAATACATCCCTGTATAGGAATTTATATTAGAAGCCACATTTTCAGGTGAGCCTTCAGCCACAACAAAACCGCCATTATCACCACCTTCAGGACCTAAATCAATGATCCAGTCAGCTGACTTGATCACATCTAAGTTATGCTCTATAACAATTACTGTATTCCCCATATCTACCAGTTTTTGCAAAAGCATAATAAGCTTTTTTATATCATCAAAGTGAAGTCCTGTTGTTGGTTCATCAAGTATATATAAGGTTTTTCCTGTGCTTCTTTTAACAAGCTCTCTTGCAAGTTTAACTCTTTGAGCTTCACCACCAGATAGCGTAGTTGCAGGTTGTCCAAGCTTAATATATCCAAGCCCTACCTCTTCAAGAACACCTAACATATTTGCAATTCTTGGTATATTGCTAAAAAACTCATGTGCCTCTGTAACTGTCATCATTAAAACATCATAAATATTTTTGCCTTTATAATGAATCTCAAGTGTTTCTCTATTAAACCTCTTACCTTCACACTCCTCACAAATTACATAAACATCAGGTAAAAAATGCATCTCTACCTTAACATAACCTTCTCCCTTACAATGTTCGCACCTTCCATCAATAACATTGAATGAAAATCTCCCTGCATTGTATCCTCGAATCTTTGACTCTGGTAACATTGCAAAAATTTCTCTTATAGGTGTAAACACACCTGTATATGTTGCTGGGTTACTTCTTGGCGTCCTACCAATAGGGGATTGGTCAACATCTATAATTTTATCAATATATTCAAGCCCTTCAATTCTATCGTAAACTCCTGCCTGTTCTTTAGAACCATAAAACCTCTGTGAACATGCTCTATACAAAGTATCTATCACAAGACTGCTTTTGCCCGAACCAGAAACACCTGTGACACATATAAAAGTCTCGAGAGGAAATCTAACTGTTATATTTTTTAAGTTATTAGATTTTGCACCATATATTGTTAGATACTTTTTCTTTGGCTTTCTTCTTTTTTCAGGAATAGGTATAGTCAATCGACCAGAAAGATACGCACCTGTAAGAGATTTGGGATTTTTCATAATATCTTCAGGAGTGCCTTCAGCAACAATTTCTCCACCTCTTTCACCTGCTCCAGGCCCTAAATCTATCACCCAATCTGCAGTTTTTATTGTTTCTTCATCATGTTCAACTACAATCAGTGTATTTCCCAAATCTCTTAAATTTTTTAGCGTATTTATTAAACGTGTATTGTCTCTTGGATGAAGCCCCATACTTGGTTCATCGAGAACATATAGCACACCGCTTAACTTAGAGCCTATCTGTGTTGCTAAATTTATCCTTTGTGATTCCCCACCAGAAAGTGTCACAGCACTTCTATCAAGGGTAAGATAGGCAAGTCCAACATCTACAAGAAAACCAAGCCTACTTCTAATTTCTTTTAAAATTCTTCTTGCAATTACTTCTTCATTACCTGTGAAACTTAACTCTTCAAAAAACTTATGCGCACCTTCTACAGTCATAGAAGCAACATCAGCTATAGACAAACCTTTAATTTTTATTGATAAAACTTCTTTTTTTAACCGCTTACCATTGCAAGATGGACACACTCCTTCCCCTAAATACTGTTCATAAATTTCTTTTTCTTCTTCATATACAGCTCTATTATACCTTTCTTCAAGCCATGGAAGAACGCCTGGAAAATGGGGAACTTTCATTAAAAGTCTCGTATCATTTGTGGCAGATTTCCCCAAAAAAATAAAATCTTTCATTTCCTTAGGTAATTTTTTAAAAGGTGTATCTACACTTACACCAAAATAACTTGCAATCTTAGATAATTCCTCAAAATATTTAATAGTCCCATTTCTATTTACCCAAGGATGAATAGCACCCTTTCTAAAGGTCAAATCATCATTTCTTACAACCAGTTTTGGATCAAAAAATTTCATTACTCCAATACCATCACAAGTCTCACAAGCTCCATAAGGGCTATTGAAAGAAAACATTCTTGGTGTTATTTCAGGAAAGGTATAACCACAATTATTACAAGCAAAATTTCTGTTAAATATAAACCGCTCCCCATCAACTACATCTATAGCCACAACACCATTACTAAGTTTTACAGCCATCTCAATTGAATCTGCAATACGGCTTCTAATACCTTCTTTCATAATTACTCTGTCAATGATGATATCAATATTATGTTTTATTTGCTTATTTAGTTCAGGAATTTCAGTAAGTTCGTAAATATTTCCATCAATTCTTACCCTTGTAAACCCCTGCTTCCTGTAAGTGTCAAGTTCTTTTTTATACTCGCCTTTCCTCCCCCTAACTATAGGCGAAGATATAATTAGCTTGGTTCCAACAGGGAACTTCATAACTTCTTCAATCATGCTACTTACAGACATTGCAGAGATAGAAATATCACAATTGGGGCAAAAAGCCTTCCCAACCCTTGCAAAAAGAAGTCTCAGATAATCATAAATCTCAGTAATTGTTGCCACCGTTGAACGAGGATTTTTACTGATAGTTTTTTGTTCAATAGCAATGGCAGGTGAAAGCCCCTCAATATAATCAACATCTGGCTTTTCCATCAACTCTAAAAACTGTCTTGCATAGACTGAAAGAGACTCCACATACCGCCTTTGTCCCTCTGCATAAATAGTATCAAAAGCAAGTGTTGATTTACCAGAACCGGAGACGCCAGTGATTACAACAAGGGTATCCTTTGGTATCTTCACATCAATGTTTTTTAAGTTGTGCTGTCTTGCACCTTTTATGATTATATATCTTTTCCCATCCATATCCTTAAAAGCCTAACCTTTTTAGTTCTTTTTCAATAAAATTAAAAAGGGCTTTTAATTTTTCTTCACCATCAGTTTCAATATAAACCCTTAAAACGGGCTCAGTTCCTGAAAGCCTTACAAGCAAAAAGCCTCCCTTAAAAATAAACTTTTTACCATCTATAAAATTTTTTGAAACCACCTTTAAACCAGCTACTTCATTAAAATCTATACTTTCAATCTTTTTTCTTATCCCCTTTCCTTCTTTGAAATGATAATCCCTTCTTTCAAAAACATACCTTCCATACTTTCTTTGTAGATATTCCCACATTTTAAAAAGATTTTTGTTTTCTAAGCTTAAAAGATATAGCATAAACATTGCACAGAAAATACCATCCCTTTCCGGTATGTAACCATTTAAATATATACCGCCACTTTCTTCACCTCCAATAACTACATTATTTTTGAGGATGTAGGGCACTATATATTTAAAACCTATGGGCACTTCCTTTAGAGTTAGACCATTTTTGTATGCGATACATTCAATCATAGAACTTGCTGATACAGTTTTAACCACAATACCACTTAACTTTTTCTTGTTTATTAGGAATTCAAGAAAAATGGGGATTATCCTTTGGGATGAATAAAAATTGCCAAAACTATCTACACAGGCAATTCTATCTCCATCACCATCAAAGGCAAAACCAATATCAAACTTTTCATTTTTTACAGTATTAATTAAACTGGAAATATTATTTTCCATTGGCTCGGGATTAATCCCATCAAATGCAGGATTTCTAAAGTTGTTAATCTCAATAACCTTAGAGAGACTATCTCTCATTATTTTGCTAAACCAGTTTTGTGCTGCACCATACATGGGATCTACTACTACTTTTATATGTTGATTTATTGATTTTAAATTTACCATTTTTGTTACGAATCCATAGTAAACTTCAAAGAAATCTATATTTTCAATACTGCCTTTAATCTTGCTAGGTTTTATAGCACAAACATTTATAATCTCTTTTATTGTTTCAGGTAAAGCTGAACCACCAAACTTTTCTTTTATCTTGACTCCATTATAAATAGGGGGATTATGGCTTGCAGTTACCATAATCCCGAAATCTGCATACAATTTCGTAAATAAAGAAAGGGCTGGTGTGGGACAAAAATTTCTTGATAAAAAAACTTTAAAACCACAAGATTTAGCATATTCAGCTATGTCAGAGGCTACTTCAGGTGATAAAAACCTTGTATCATAACCAATAGCCACACTTTTTGCCCCTTTACCTTTGAAATATTGCAACGCCTTACCAGCAGCATTAAGTGCATTTTTAAAGGTAAAATCCTTTCCTATAACACCTCTAAAACCATCCGTTCCAAAACTTATCTTCATTTTTCAACCTCATCATTATTAGCCAAACTTAGTGCTAATTTTATTGCATTTTCCATGCTCTCTTTAGATGATACTCCCTTTCCAGCAATATCAAAAGCAGTCCCATGGTCAGGTGAAGTTCTTATAAAAGGTAACCCCATAGTTAAATTTACACCTCTGTCAAAATATAACATTTTAAAAGGGGCTAAAACTTGGTCATGATACATACCTAATACAAAATCATACTTCCCTTTATACGCATCATAAAAAGCAACATCTGCTGAAACAGGACCAGTAACATTTATACCTTCTTTCTTTAAAGAAAGGCACAAAGGTTTTAAAACATCCTCATCTTCATGCCCAATCTTTCCACCTTCACCAGCATGGGGATTCAAACCTAAAACTGCAATTGACGGGTTTGTTTTATTAAAATAATGCCTTATAAATCTTGATGCTATATCAATTTTACTTTTTACTAAATCATATGTTATTAGTTTTGAAACCTTTACTAATGGAACATGTGTTGTAACAGTACCGACAAAAAGCTTTTTACTATAAAAACTCATTAATACATCTTTAATACAAAAAGATTTTTGTAAAAATTCAGTATGGCCTGTAAACTTAATTCCTGTTTCTATTATCCCCTTTTTATAAATCGGTGCTGTAATTAGAACTTTTGAAAAACCATTCTTTATCAATTCAACTGCTTTTTTCAAAGCAAGATAAGATGAAAGTGCAGTCTCTTTATTGGGTGTGCCGGGCTTTAAATTTTTTATTTTGCTAACAGAGATAAGATTTAAACAGTTTTCTTTGTAATCTTCCTTTTTTTGAATAATGTTGATTTTTTCACAAAGATAATATCGAAATGCTACTTCATCACCGATAACAAAAAAAAATGCTCTGTCTCTTATTTTGCTATTACTAAAAATATTTGCAATAATTTCAGGTCCTATACCAGCCGGATCACCAGAGGTTATAATAACTACAGGTTTAAAGCCTATTTTCAACATAAATCTCTTTTTTTAAGTCCTCAATCCACTTTCTATAAACCTGTTCCATTTTATCTTTTTGGTACTGTTTTTTTAGCTCTTCTTTTACTTCTTCATAAGGTTTTAAGCCTTCATAATTAACTGCAATTAGTCTAAAAATCTGAAAGCCCATATTAAACCTAACCAATGGACCTAATTCTCCTGGTTTCATATCTTTAATAGCCTCAATTAGCTCTTGTGATAAGTTCTTTAATTTAATATTTTCTGGAGTATTATCTGTAACCTTATATTTCTCAGAGGCTTTTTTCACTATCTCATCAAAGGTAACATTCTTTTTTGCCATTGAATAATATTCTTTAATATCCTTGGCTAATCTACCATTAGAATCATCATATATCGTTATTACTCTAAAACTAACAACCTTTTCCAAATTTTTTGCAATTTCTTCATTGTAATACTTTAGCAATAAGTCATCAGTTACAACAACAAAGGGCTTTACTTCTCTGTTAATAACTTTAGCTTTTAATATCTGGAACCTCACAATATCTCTATACTCAGACAACGTCATGTCTTCACTTTGCAAAGCAAGTTCCAAAAGTTCTGTAGTCAAATTATTTGTTTTTTTAATACTTTCTATCTCTTCATCTACCTCTTTATCACTAACACTTACTCCTATTTTTTTAGCCCTCTGTTCTATAAGTTCCTGTTCTATGAGAATATCAAGGATTTTTTGCTGTTCCACTACAGGCACTTTTTTAAGTTCACTATTCTTTTTTAGTTTTAATGCTTTTCTTAATGCAGTTAATGTTATTGGGTTATCGCCAACTACTGCTACAATCCTATCCACAATCTCACCATAGGAAAGAAGGGGAAGAAAACATAAAAAAACTATTACTACTATTGTTAATTTAATTTTTCTACGTACTCCCATTTGATATTAACCCCATACTCTTTTTTCTTTTTGGCAAACCAATCTGCATAAAAATTTCCCTGAAACACTTTCCATGCTTCTTCTTCTGCAATTTTCCTTTTTGCTTGAGTATCTATAGTACCCTTAGGTATATACTCTTTCAATTTTAAAATATGAAAACCATATGGTGATGCTACAATATCTGATACCTCCCCTGGTTTCATCTTTCTTAATTGATTTAATATTTCAATAGGCAGCTCATTAGTATTTAGATAGTCTACAAGGCCATTTTTGCTTTTATCAGGAGAAATTGAGTATTTTTCTACAGCCTTTTCAAAACCAAGCCCTCTTTTTATTTCATCAAGTGCTTTATAGGCATCTTCCCTTGTACGCACCATTATTTGATAAAAAATATACTTCTCACTTCTTTCTGCAGGTATACTATTCTCCATTTCCTTTACTAAAGACTCATCAATGTTTTGGTTTTCAACAAGTTTCTCAGCAATCTTTTTTCTTAAAAGGAATATTTTTGCTATTTCACGTTTTTTTTCGGTAGCGTTGTTTTCTTGAAGAAAGTTTACTATCTCGCTATCTGTAACAGTAATACCCATTTTTTTAGCTTCTTCCTCAAGAATTATCCTTTCTACCAATTGAGTAATAAAGCTTGCTTTTGATATAGCTTTAACATCTGTTGATTCTTTATAACGGGTATATAGCAAAGCCAATTCTTTTTCATCTATAGCCTTTTTACCTACAGTAATGACAGCACTTTCTTTATTACTGCAGGCAAAAAGGACACATATTAAAAATACAATAATACTATTTCTTGCTATCAACATTAAGCGCTTTATTGACAAGCTCTTCGTTTACATCAACTTTATATTTAGATTTAAGTTCTCCAACAATCTTATCAAAAATAGCTCTCTGATTTTCCCTTAAATATATTTCCCTTACAGCATCCTTCACCTCTTCAAACTTTGGAAGTATTCCTTTTTCTCTTTTAACAAACTTTATTATATGATATCCATAATTTGTCTTAACAACAGGACTAATTTCACCTTCTTTTTCCATCTTATTAAGTGCTTCTTCAAATTCAGGAACTAATGTTCCTTTTTCAAGAAAACCAAGATCACCACCATTTTTCCCCGAAGAGTCTATAGAATACTCTGTAGCTAATTTTTCAAACTGGCTTGGATCTTTTTTTAACTTTTCCAAAATTTCATCAGCAAGTTTTTTATCTTTTACAAGGATGTGTTTTGCATGAACTCTTTCAGGGGTAGTAAACTCTTTCTCATGTTTTTTATAATAATTTTTTAAAACTTTATCATCTACTTTTTCATCAAGTTTAATTGATTCACTAAGGTATGCTTCTATCATAAGTCTTTTCTTAAGCTTTTCAAGGTCTTGTAAAACCTTCTCATTTTTGTCAAACCCCTTTGCCTTAGCTTCTGCATATATAATTTCCCTTGTCACAAGACTATCAATAAACTGCTTTTTCCCTTCCTTCGTATTCACAAGTGCTTTAAGCTGTTCTGGCAACATGTTAAACTCTTCCTGTATTTCCTTATCGGTAATCCCTAAATCGCCAATTTTAATAACAACTGTACCTTCTTTAGCTACCTTATTTTCGCTAGCTTCCTTTGATGTAGCTTTATTACTACAACCAAAAATCATTGCAAAAAATACTAGAACATAAATACTCTTTCTTAATCTTTCCATTATTAGCTCCTTAAATTTTTTATCTTTTAATTTTAACACGTTCTAAAAAGGCTTGTAAAATCTTTTTCACTTCATCAAAATCTTTTCCTTCATTAGAGAGGAAAAAATAAAATTTATCAGGAATAGCAAATTTAGCCCCTCTTATATCTCTCAAAATTTTATTTATTACATCTTTAGGAGGTATATACTCATAATCAAAAGCAAGTATGAGCCTGTCTTCATTTATATAACAACTAATACAGCCTATACTTGATAGCTTTAACTCCAGCTCTTTTTGATACAAAAAATTATCTACTTCCACTGGAATTTTACCAAATCTATCTTCAAGTTCATCCCTTACTAACTTAAGTTCTTCAACTTCTTTAACTCCTAAAATCTTCTTATAAAAATCCAATCTCTCCCTTGAAGAATGCATATACCTCTCAGGGATATAAGCTGGACAATTAAGTTTTATTTCAGTACTTACTTCTTTTTTAAGAGTGGCTATTTCACCTCTTTCAAACCTAATTTCTCTCACAGCTTCTTCTAACAATTGCACATAAAGCTCTAATCCAACCTCATTTATATGACCAGCTTGTTTTTTACCAAGCAAATCTCCAGCACCTCTAATTTCCAAATCGTGAATTGCAAGCCTAAAACCCGAACCAAGTTCTTCTAATTCCTGCAGTATTTTTAATCTTTTCATAGCTTCTTTTGTTATTAATTCGTAAGAAGGTATTAAAAAGTAGGCATAGGCTTTTCTATTTGATCTACCAACTCTTCCTCTCAACTGGTACAAATCGGCAAGACCGAACTTATCTGCTCTATTGACTATAATTGTATTAACATTTGGTAAATCAAGCCCAGACTCAACAATTGAGGTAGAAAGTAATATATTAGCTTTTCCAGCATTAAAAAGTTCCATAACCTTTTTCAAATCTTCTTCATCCATCTGACCATGAGCAACCATTATACTTACGCCTGGTAAAATCTTTTCTAAATATTTTTTCATCGCACCTATACCACGAACCCTATTATGAATAAAAAAGACCTGTCCACCTCTCTGAAGTTCTCTTTCTACAGCATCTTTAATAATAGATTCAGAAAATGGTGTAACATAGGTTTTAATAGCTTGTCTACCCTTTGGCGGAGAAACAATAATACTTATATCTTTTAAACCTGACACAGACATATAAAGGGTACGAGGTATCGGTGTAGCTGTAAGTGTTAATATATCAACTGTAGCCTTTAATGATTTTATTTTTTCCTTATGAGCTACTCCAAACTTATGTTCTTCATCTATGATTAAAAGCCCTAAATCTTTAAAAATTACATCTTTACTAAGTAATCTGTGTGTTCCAATAATCACATCTATATTGCCATTTTTTAACCTTTCTAAAATCTTTTTTTGCTCAGCTTTTTCCACAAATCTACTTACCAGGCCAACAGAAAAACCGAAAGGTTCAAGTCTTCTTTTAAATACATGATAATGTTGTTCTGCAAGTATAGTTGTTGGTGCTATTAGACATACCTGTTTTTTTGAACTTACCGCAACAAATGCTGCTCTTAAAGCAACTTCTGTTTTTCCAAAGCCTACATCTCCACAAATAAGCCTATCCATTGGTTTATTTTTTTCCATGTCTTTTAATGTTTCTTCTATCGCTTTTAATTGATCCTCTGTCTCTTCAAACTCAAAGGATGCAGAAAATTCCTCTAAAGCTATAGGGTCAATTTTAAATGCAAACCCTTCTTGAGATTTTCTTAATGCTTCAATCCTTATTATCTCTTCAGCCCAGTTTTTTAAATCTTCCTTAACTTTTCTTTTTGTCTTCTGCCATCTCTTATCACCAAGCTTATCTATTTTTGCAACGTAATCTTCTGAAGTTATGTATTTCTGGATATACCCGATTTTTTCCACAGGGACAAAAAGCTTATCATTATCTGCATACTCTATTTCAATATACTCACCCTTATTACCAAGTACCTCGACCTGTTTTAAACCACGGTATATCCCAATACCATGATCTACATGCACTACTAAATCTCCAGGATTCAACTCATAAAGATCAGAAATAATTGCCTTTAACTCTTTCTTTGCACCCTTATCATTCCTTAATCTTTCACTTTTGCCAAATATTTCTTCTTCAGTAAACAACCATATGCCATCACTATAGTTTTTGAACCCACTTTTAAGATATCCCGTGGTTACATAAATCTTTCCTTTGATAGCTTTCTGTAAAAATTCTGAAAAATTAGAAACTATTTCAGGTGTTGAAACATAGAAATGAGATATTACTTCAGCTATTCTTTTTGCTTGCAATGGAGTATTAGCAACAATGAGTATCTTAAAAAGTTCCTTCGCTTCACCTATAAAATTCAAAAATGTTTCGATAGGATGCCTTTTTTCCTGCGATACCCCAAATTCTAACCTGTTTTTTAAGTGAAAATTATCTTCAAAGTCGAGAACACACCCATCTTCCACTGAAATACTATTTATTAACAAAGTTGCATTATTTATTACATATTCCAAAGATTCCCAGTCAAATATATCTTCAGGTTTCAAAACAAAGGATTCTTCTTTTTTTGATTCATAGATTTTTTGTGCATTTTTTAAAAAATCTTTTATATTTTTTATCGCTACATCTTGTTCATGAAGAATAATTTCAAAATCATTCAAATACTCAATTATGCTACACTTCTTGCCATAGATAAGATTAGCATAAAAGCACTCACCACCATAATTGGTCTGGATTATAAACCTTTCATAAAACTCATCTCTCACCTTTTTATTAATTCCATTTTTATCTGCGTAGTCTTTTATCCTCGCATGGACTATCTCTTTATCGAAATCATCAATTACTGTTCTTACTGGTATAATGTAGGCTTCCTCAATATCTTTTATAGACCTCTGGGTTATTGTATCAAACAACCTAATAGATTCAATCTGGTCGCCAAAGAATTCAATTCTAAGTGGATGGGGATAATATGGTGTGAAAAGATCAATAATCCCACCTTTTATATTAAAGTCCCCTATAACCTCTACATAATCTACTCTTTGATAACCTAAGAGGGGAAGGTTATTTTTCAAATCTTCAAAGTCATAATTTTCTCCACTTATAAGATAGATGTAATTTTTCTTCATAACTTCTTTTGGAATAAAAGGCAACATTAGAGAAACAGGTGTTGTAATAAATATACCTTTATCGTTATTTAACATTCTAAAGATATTGGCATTCCTTTCACCAAGAACTTCAGGCGATGGATAAAGCTCGCTGTATACTGGAATATCCACTGATGGTATTTTAAACACATCATTATTTTGAAAAAAAATTAGCTCTTCATAAATATTGTCGAGCTCTTTCTCATCGGGTATTAAAAGGAGTATTCTTTTAGTTTCACTGCTTTTTTGGTAAATCTTTGAAACAAAATAAGATACATTTAAACCTTTTTTGTATGAGACAAGATGCCTTTTTTCTTTACGTTTGTATAAACCAAGAAAATCTGTAACTGAAATCATTATTGAAGTGAAGAGAAGAATTATAGGGGGCAAAGCCCCCAAAAGTTATTTTGTTAAAAAGCTTTCAAAAGTTGCTGCATGTTCTTCTTCATCAGCAAGTATATCAATAAAAAGCTTTGCAGTTGTATAATCACCCTCACATTGAGCGACACTAATGATTTCCTTATACATTGCAATTGCTTCATCTTCAGCCTTTTTATCGAGTTTAAGCATCTCATCCACATTACTACCAACAGTTATTGTAGTAGGCTTAGTTGTTGGTATACCACCAAGCATAACAAGCCTTTCGGCAATAGCTTCTGCATGTTTCATCTCAGTTATGGCTATCTTTTTAAATGCCTCTTTTACCACTTCACCCTTTAAACCAACACTTTGAACATGTTGCCACATATACTGGATTGAAACCTGAATTTCCCTTGCAATTGCATCATTGAGCATCTCTTTTAAGTCTTTAGCATTTTTTTTCTTTGAACAAGCCATTATATTCCCTCCTTTTTTAGATTAATTTTACCTTAAATATATGCATTAAGTCAAATTTCATCAAGTATATCGAGCAATTTTTTAGCTGTCTCTTTATCAATTGAGCCTTTATCAAGGGCTACATCAACTGTCTTTTCACCAAGCACTTTATAAATCTGAAGTAATTCAGGCATAAACTTCTTTAATGATGTTACATGATCTCTAATTGTTTCGATGTCACCCCTCGCAATTGGCCCTGTTAGAGCATGTTTAGGACCAACTCTATCAATGTTGTTAACCGTCCCCCTTACAAGTTTTAATAATCCATTAAGACCCAATTCACTATCAATATTGACATTTTCGAAAAGTTTTAAACTTATGTTTATTAAAGTTACGAGATAATTACAGGATATTACCGCTGCTAAGTGATAAAGAGGTTTCTTATCACTTTCTATAAAAAAATGATTACCATCAAGTGACTTTACTATTTCAACAGCAACATCATAGGCATTTCGGTTACCTTCGATTGCAAATAGGCTTCCCATAATATCTTTTATACCTTCAGAAGGCGATGCAACTGTTTGTAAGGGATGTATTGAAATCCCAAGACCGCCTTTTTTCTCTAAAGGCTCAAAAACTTTTGATGGCAAGCTACCACTTGTGTGAACAAAAATCTGCCCCTTTTTTATATCACAATGTTCGGCAATATTTTTAGCTATAATAGGTATTGCATCATCATTTGTTGTTATGAATACAATATCCGCATCTTCAACAAAAATATAAATGTCATTTGTTGCTGGAATATTTTCACCAATAAATGTAACTGCATTTTCAGCAGATTTTAAATTTTTACTTGCAATTCCAATAATTTGATAACCTTTTTGGTGTAATAAATATGCAAGAGAGGTTCCTACCTTTCCAGCACCAATAAAATAAATTTTTTTCATCTTGTTAAGAACCCTTTACTTTTTTTCATTTTCATGTTACTAATTTTAACGATGAGTAATTTAGAAATCAAGAAAGATATCGAAGAACTGGAAAAAAAAATTGAAAAGTTAATCCACGAATACGATAAGTTTTTCCTTGGTATCAACAATGTTGAACCAATACAATTGAGAAATCAAGTAAACCAGCTCATTAGAAAATATTCAACAATACAAATAAATAATGTGATGCTAAATTTTAAGTTCAAGAATTTAGTCGCTCGTTATTTAACCTATCAGGAATACTGGAATCGTAATTTAAGACTTATTGAAGAAGGTAAAAACCCTAAAGAGATAATAAGGCAGGAAATCAAAAGAAAGATTTTTGATGTTGGAACAAAAGAAGAACCAAGTGATGAATCTAATAAATATAGTAACCTTTACAAATCATTCCTTGCAATGTCCACGAAAAAAGGAATAAAGCCGCTTTCTGAAGAAGAATTCCTCAACAAGATAAAAAAACTACAAGATTCCTTAAAGGAAAAATATGGTAATAATGTACATTCTGAAATACGCTTAGAAGAAACAGATAAGGGAATAAAATTCAAAACAATTGTAAGAAAAAAAAGATAAAAAAAGCCTTTGCTATATGCAAAGGCTTTTTTATATAAAACTACTGATTTTTAACCTTCTTAGCCACCTCTATACGGATAAGAGCTTTTTCATAAGATGTTTTTGCTGTAAAGTAATCTGCATCATCTTCCGTCAATGACTTTAACCTTTCTTCAGCCCTTTTTATAGCAGCCTCTGCTCTTGTTAGGTCTATATCAATTGCTTTTTCAGCTGTTTCAACAAGAACTGTTACTTTGTCAAAAGTTACCTCTGCAAACCCCCAGCTAACAGCGAGGTACTCTGTTTTACCTTTATATTTATAGCTTAGCTCTCCAATCTTTAGTGCTGTTAAAAGAGGATGGTGACCAGGTAGTATTGTAATCTGACCCATTATACCTGGTGCAGTTAACTCTTCTGCTTCACCACTCATTACAAGGCCATAGGGTGTAACTATCTCTAACTTAAAAGTTTCTGCCATGTTATATCCTTACTCCATAAGTCTTTTTGCTTTTTCAACAGCTTCTTCAATTGTACCCACCATATAAAATGCCTGTTCAGGCAAATGATCATGTTTTCCTTCAACTATCTCTTTAAACCCACGAATCGTATCTTCTAATTTTACATACTTACCTTTAGTACCAGTAAATTCTTCAGCTACATGGAATGGCTGAGATAAAAATCTTTGTATCTTTCTTGCCCTTGATACTATAAGCTTATCTTCATCTGAAAGCTCATCCATACCAAGAATTGCAATTATATCCTGTAAATCCTTATATTTCTGCAATATCCTCTGAACTGCCCTTGCAACATTATAATGTTCCTCACCAACTATACTAGGATCAAGAATTCTTGATGTTGAATCAAGAGGGTCAACAGCTGGATAAATACCAAGCTCTGCAATCTGACGAGACAAAACTGTTGTTGCATCAAGATGAGCAAACGTTGTAGCAGGAGCGGGATCTGTAAGGTCATCGGCTGGAACGTATATAGCTTGAACGGATGTAATCGAACCTTTTAATGTAGAAGTAATTCTTTCTTGTAACTCACCCATCTCAGTGGCAAGAGTTGGCTGGTATCCAACCGCTGAAGGTATACGTCCAAGAAGAGCAGAAACCTCGGAACCTGCCTGTGTAAATCTGAATATGTTATCAATGAAGAGAAGAACATCTTGCCCTTCTTCATCACGGAAATACTCAGCTACAGCAAGGGCTGATAGTGCAACTCTTGCACGTGCTCCTGGTGGTTCATTCATCTGTCCATAAACAAGAGCTGCTTTTTCAATAACCTTAGAATGTTTCATTTCAAGCCAGAGGTCATTACCTTCCCTTGTCCTTTCTCCAACACCTGCAAAAACTGAATAACCACCATGATGAATAGCAATATTATGAATTAACTCCATAATAACAACGGTCTTACCAACACCTGCACCACCAAAGAGACCAATTTTACCACCCTTTGGATATGGTTCAAGTAAATCAATAACTTTAATTCCTGTTTCAAGTATTTCTACTTTAGTATTCTGCTCAACAAATGATGGTGCTGGTCTATGAATTGGATAATATTTGTCAGTTACTATAGGTCCCATTTCATCAACAGGCTCACCGACAACATTCATTATTCTACCAAGTGTGTTCTTACCAACAGGCACCTCAATCTGTTTACCTTCATACCTTGCTGGAATACCCCTAACTAAACCTTCAGTACTATCCATAGCAATACATCTTACTATGTTTTCACCTAAATGCTGTGCAACTTCAAGAACAAGATTCCATTCTTTATTACTTATAGCAGGATTTGTAACTCTAATAGCACCATAAATCGGTGGCAACTCATCTTTCTTAAACTCAACGTCTACAACAGGACCAATAACCTGTAAAACACGACCTTCAAAAACCATGTATGTCCTCCTAAATTATTTTTTAATAGCTTCGGCTCCGCCAATAATTTCCATTAGCTCCTTTGTAATAGTAGCTTGCCTTGTTTTATTAAAAAGTAGCGTAAGCCTTTCAATCATATCTGTAGCATTATTAGTAGCATTATCCATAGCTGTCATTCTCGCTCCTAACTCGCTTGCTATGGACTCAAGAATTGAACGATGAATTTGTGTATAAACATTTCTTGGCAATAATTCATTTAAAAGCGTCTGTTTATCAGGTTCATAAATATACTCTGTTAGAGGCATATCGGGATTTTCAACAACAGGCTCTAAAGGTAGTAATCTCACAAAGGTAGGGACCTGTGATATAGCAGATTTAAACTTATTATATGCTATAACAACTTCATCACAGTTATGGCTTATAAAGCTTTCGATGGTTTTATCACCGATTGTTTTTGCAATCTCATACTGTTCTTTTTGGTAGATATTTGTCCAGCTTTCAATAACGTTATAATTTCTCTTTTTTAAATATTCAACACCTTTCCTACCAACAACCATGAGGCATATACCTTCAGGAAATTCCTCTTTTTTCCTCATTACATAGCTTTCCACCTGTTTTAACAATCCCGAATTAAAAGTTCCACACAAGCCTCTATCAGATGTAAAAACAAGCATTAAAAGTTTCTTCTTTTCTTCCCTACCTTCTAAAAGGGGATGGGTTTTTTGCTCAACCCTCGCAGCAAGAGAAGATATAACACCTTGTAACCTTTCCGCATATGCACGAGCCATTAATATACTATCTTGAGCTCTTCTCAACTTAGCTGCAGCTACCATTTTCATGGCTTTTGTAATTTTTTGTGTACTTTTTACACTATTTATTCTCTTACGTATATGTCTTAAACTTGGCATTTAAAGCACCACCTTTATGGTTTAAAAATTTCTTTTAACTCTTCAAGCATTGCCTCGATGCGAGCTCTCAACTCATCATCTATTTGTTTTTTCTCCTCAATACCTTTCTCTATGTCTGTATATTTTGAATCCATAAGCTGGTAAAGTTCTTTCTCATATTTACCTATAGCTTCAACAGGATACTGATCTAAATATCCCTTAGTACCTGCATATATTAAAACTATCTGTTTTCCAACCGGTAATGGACTATATTGAGGTTGTTTCAATAATTCAACAAGTCTCGCACCCCTTGCAAGCTGTTGCTGTGTTGCTTTATCAAGATCACTACCAAACTGAGCAAAAGCAGCAAGCTCGCGATACTGAGCAAGATCAAGACGGAGAGAACCAGCAACTTGTTTCATGGCTTTAATCTGGGCATTACCACCGACACGCGATACGGAAAGACCGACATTAACAGCTGGCCTAATACCAGAATAGAAAAGGTCTGTCTCAAGGTAAATCTGACCGTCCGTAATAGAAATTACGTTAGTTGGAATATATGCTGATACATCCCCTGCTTGAGTTTCAATAACTGGTAATGCTGTTAATGAACCACCACCCAAATTATCATTTAATTTTGCTGCTCTTTCAAGAAGCCTAGAATGAAGGTAGAAAACATCACCTGGATAAGCTTCACGTCCAGGGGGTCTTCTTAAAAGCAGTGACAACTGCCTATAAGCAACTGCATGCTTAGAAAGGTCGTCATATATTGCAACTGCATGTTTTGCATTATCTCTAAAATACTCACCCATTGTACAACCTGAATAGGGTGCTAAAAATTGAAGTGGAGCAGGGTCATTTGCGGTAGCTGATACAACAATTGTATAATCCATTGCACCATACTGTTTTAACTTTTCAACTACCTGAGCAACTGTAGACTGCTTCTGTCCAATCGCAACATAGATACAAACCATCCCTTTACCTTTCTGATTAATGATTGTATCTATTGCAATTGCGGTTTTACCAGTCTGCCTATCACCAATGATAAGCTCTCTCTGTCCCCTTCCTATAGGTATCATGGAGTCAATAGCTTTAATACCTGTTTGAAGTGGCTCTTTAACAGGTTGTCTCGCTACGATACCAGGGGCTTTTAATTCAACCCTTCTATATTCTTTTGCATCGATAGGACCTTTTCCATCAATGGGCTGGCCAAGAGGATTAACGACTCTTCCTAAAAGAGCTTCACCAACAGGCACTTCCACAATTCTTCCGGTCCTTTTGACCATATCGCCTTCTTTAATGTACTTGTCCTCACCGAATATGGCACAACCAACATTATCTTCTTCAAGATTTAATGCCATTCCATAAATATTATTGGGAAACTCAATTAACTCACCAGCCATAGCTTTCTCAAGCCCATATACCCTTGCAATACCATCACCAACGCTTAAAACTACACCTGTCTCTGCTACATCAATTTTCTTTTCAAAACCACCTATACGTTCTTTAATAATTCGGCTAATTTCATCTGCTTTGATTTCCATTCTCTTCACCCCTTAATTAAATTCTCTTTTAAAATTTGAAGTTGCTTACGAACAGTTCCATCAAAAATAAGATCACCCACTTTAACCCAAATACCACCAACAAGTGAAGTATCTATTTCTGTATTTAAAATCACCTTTTTTTTCAACTTATGTTCTAACTTTTGTCTAATTAAGCTTAACTCTTCTTCTGTCAAACTCATAGGAACTCTAACGGTAGCTCTAACCCTTCCTAAGTAGAAGTCTTCTAAATCTTGATAAAATTTGCATATATGTGGTAGCAGCTTTGCTTTGTCTGAATCAATAAGAAGTAGAATGAGATTTACAATATATTCATGAATATTATATTTGTTCAAAATCTCTTTTACAGTACTTTTTCTCACTTCTATATCAACGATTGGTGAACTCATAAACTGAACAAAATCGGGCACTTTTTCTACTATATCCTTTACATAACTCATATCCGTTGAAAACTTTTCCATAAGCCTCTTTTCTTGGGCTAACTCAATTAATGTTTTTGCATATCTACGTGCAGATGACAGTTTAATCAATTTATCTTCTCCATCAATGTAATATAGTCTTTAACCCAGCGTTTTTGGTCCTCTGGAGTAAAATTCTTTTTTACAAGTTCATCAGCAATTTCATAAGCCATATCAGCAAGTTGAACCATTAGTTCTTCTTTTAGCTTTAATTTTTCTTGTTCTAGTGACTTTACCATTCTTTCTTTAAACTTATCAAGCTGTTCTTGGTATTCCTTAGCTATTCTTTCTTTTTCTTCCTCAGCTTCTTTTTGATACTGAGCTTTTAAGGCTTCTATCTCATTTTTTAAATTATTCAATTTTTCTTCATAATAAAGTGCTTTTGCCTCAGCATCCTCTTTTGCTTTTTTAGCCTCGAGGATTGCTTCTCTAATCTTGTCACTTCTTTCTTTCAAATAGCTTTTTAATGGTTTAGATATTGCATAGCCAATACCACCAAAAAGTATAACAAAATTTATTACTCTAAACAGAAAATCAAGACTAAATAACGAAGCCCCATGACTTGCACCATGTCCCTCTGCTGCATAAAGTGTTGCATTAGCTAACAGCATAACCAGCAATAATAGAATTCTCACTGTAGTTCCCTCCCAATAACCTTCTTTGCCATCATCTTCCCGAGGTCACCAGCTAACTTAGGCATATCTTGTTTTATCTTATCCATCTCATCCAAAAGTATATTTTTTTGCTTTAAAAACTCCTCTTCTATCTCCCTTTGTTTTACTTCACTAATCTCTTTTTGCTGTTTAATAATCTCTTCCCTAATAGATTTTTTATACTCAAACCCTTCTTCTTTCGCCCTTTTAATTGACTCATTGTAATACTTTTCTTTTTCTTCTATATCGCTAAGTATCTTTTCTGCTTCTTTTTTTCTGCCTAATATAAGATTTCTTCTATGATCAATATATCTCAACATAGGATTGAAGAACATTGTATTGAGAAGAATTATCACTAACCAGAAGAGACCTAACTGATATAAAAAGCTAACGTTGATGTCAATCATTCTCCCCCACCTGTATTAAAAAATTTAAACGTCAAATAACTAACATAATTCTTAAGTAAATGTCAAGAGTAAATTATCAAATTTTAACACTTTTATTTTAGATGTTTGTTTTTTCAATTAAAAAAGTTTTTTTTATTATTTTTTTGTGAAATAATATTGATTCAATATGGAACCGCTATCTTACAGGATTAGGCCTAAAGTTTTTGAAAATTTTATAGGACAAGAACATATAACAGAAGCAAAGTGGTTTAAAAATTCCATAAGTAAGAGGGAACCACCATCTATGATTTTATTTGGACCACCTGGAGTTGGAAAAACAACTCTTGCTCTGCTTATCGCAGAAAAAACTGGGATAGAATATAAAACCTTTTCTGCTGTAACTTCAACCATTAAAGAAGTTAGAGACTTTATAGAGAATGTTTACGAGAAATACAAAAAAACAGGAGAAAAAACAATACTTTTTATAGATGAGATTCATAGATTTAATAAAGCACAACAAGATGCTTTTTTGCCCTGGGTTGAAAAGGGTGTAATCATACTAATAGGAACAACAACAGAAAACCCATCTTTTTATATAAATGCACCCCTTCTTTCAAGGGTTAAAGTAGTTAATCTAAAACCATTGACAGAAGAAAATATTAAAAACATTCTTATATCAGCTATTGAAAAAGATACTTTACTTAACAAACAAATTAAAATAAGAACAGACATACTTAAATTTATCGCAACTTATTCAAATGGTGATGCGAGAGTAGCACTGAATTTATTAGAACTAGTCTCTGAAAACTTCTACCCTGAGATTAGTATTGAAGAAATTGAAAAAATAGTTTCTGCATCCCCCATACCTTACGATAAAAAGGGTGATTATCATTATAATCTTATATCTGCTTTTATAAAAAGTATGAGAGGTTCCGATCCTGATGCTGCTATATATTATTTGGCAAGAATGCTTGAATCAGGAGAAGATCCCTATTTTATATTAAGGAGAATGATAATTTTCGCTTCTGAAGACATAGGAAATGCAGATCCCCATGCTATATTGGTTGCCACATCTGCACATTATGCATTTACAGTCATTGGTATGCCAGAAGGGTTTATCCCCCTATCTCAAGCAGTAACATACCTTTCTTTAGCACCAAAAAGTAATGCTTCTTATATGGCATACTTAGAAGCAAAGGAAGATGTTGTTAATTATGGCTCTTTAACACCACCATTATCAATTTTAAACCCTGTAACCAAAATAATGAAAGAAATGGGCTATGGAAAAGGGTATAAATACCCTCACGATTTTGAAGAAGGTATAGTGAAAGATTTTCAATATTTGCCAGATGCATTAAAACATAAAAGGTACTACAAACCTAAAAATATTGGTTATGAAAAAACACTTCTAGAAAGATTAAAAAGGTTAAAAGGAGAAGCATAATAAATGAAAATAATCTCTGTCTTTTTAATATCTTTTCTGGCTATTATTCAGTCAACAAAAGTTTCTCAAGCATTAGATTTAGAGGAGGTATTGAGAGAAATACAAGACCTACCTGTAGAAAAAATAAGTTTTAAAAAGTATGAAAAATTAAGAGCTGTTCAAATTTTTGTATTGCCTAAAACCCTCGAAGAACTAGAAGAGAAGATGAAAACTTGGAAAGAGATAGGGATTAACACGCTTATTTTGAGAGTTTTTCATAATAAAGGTGATAGATACCATTTTTATCTTAATAGTGATAAAGAAAAAGGCGTCTATTTCACAACTGATAAAGCTCCTATTATTGTTGATGCACTTGGATATTTTTTGCCACTTGCAAAAAAATATGGTTTCAAAGTTTTTGCTTGGATGACTACAAGATATGCAGACTTTAAAAATGGTTCGTTAGAAAAGGTCATTGCCTATTCACTTGAGAAAAAAACATATTACACAGCAAAGGGCTTAAATATCCTCTCCAGCGATGTCCAGCAATATATTATCTCCATTTTTTTAGACCTTTCAGCTCATCCAATTGATGGAATACTTTTACAAGATGATTTATTTTTAAGGTTCAATGAAGGTTTTAACCATAACTCAATTTTAAGGTTTAAGGAAGAAACTAATCTTGATGCTACTCCAGAAAAATTATATAATACTAATGGCAATAGTAATAGGATAGGATACACTGAGCTTTTTTGGGAATGGAGAAAATGGAAAAGTAAAGAAATTGCAAAATTTGTAGGCAATCTTAGTAAAGAAGTAAAGAAAATCAACCCTTCTATAAATATCGCCGTTAATCTAACTTATGAGTCCATTACACATCCAAAAGGTGCTCTTGCATGGCTTGCGCATGATATCAATGAGTTAAAAAATATATCTGATTATTTTTCTCTCATGGCTTATCATAGACAGATTATGGACGAACTTAAGATAAGTTTAGAAGATGCATTAGATTACCTTAATAATATGGTTGAAAAATCTATTGAGCACTTCCCTGAAGAACCTGAAAGGGTTCTTTTTAAAATACAGATAAAAGACTGGAAAACAAACCGAGCAATTGACGAGAAAGAAATAAAAAGGTTAATTTACTCCACCAAAAATTTAAAAATGATGAGCGTGGCAATTGTTCCCTATCCACCTGAAATTCCTTATGAAGCTGTAAAAGAGTTTTTTTTTGATTTGCAATAAACCAAAACTTATAATATATTTTGATATCTTATTTGGAGGACTGTTAATGAAAGAGGCAAAAGTGCTAATTTTAATGGGTAGTGACAGTGATCTGCCTGTAATGAATAAGGCAGGTGAAGTTTTAAAAGAGATGGGCGTTGAGTATGAGATGCACATATCCTCAGCACACAGGCTTCCAGAAAGAACAATGGAGTTAGCAAAAAAGGCAAGAGAAGAAGGGATTGAAGTTATCATTTGCGGTGCAGGGATGGCTGCCCATTTAGCTGGTGTGGTTGCTGCAAACACAACACTTCCTGTAATAGGAGTACCTCTTGCATCAGGTGCATTAAACGGTATAGATGCCCTTTATTCAACAGTTATGATGCCGCCCGGTATACCTGTTGCAACTGTGGCTATCGACGGGGCAAAAAATGCTGCCTATTTAGCCTGTTCAATACTTTCAATTAAATATCCCGAACTTGCACAAAAGTTAGAAGCGTTCAGGGCAAAAACAAGAGAAACACTTCTAAAAAAAGATGCTGAACTTCAGGAAAAATAATGGAAAAGCTATACAAAGGCGTTCATAGATTTAGCGAAGGTTACTATAAAAAGAAAAAAGCGTTTTTTAAAAAATTAGAACAGGGACAAAGCCCTTCAGTTTTATTTATTACCTGTGCTGACTCAAGGATAGATCCAAACTTAGTTACCAATTCCAATCCAGGAGAACTTTTTATTGTTAGAAATGTAGGCAATATTATACCGCCTTATAGTGCAATTAGTGACAAAAACAGCATAGCTGCTGCTATCGAATTTGCTATTGTTATACTTAATATTAGGGACATTATTGTTTGTGGACATTCTGACTGTGGTGCTATGAAAGCCATTTATAAAGAAGAGCTTTTTTTCGAAAACATGCCTCATCTTAAAAACTGGATAGCCTTTTCGTTACCTGTGAAAGATGCCTTAAAAAATGAAAAAAAAGAAGAGCTACAACGCAAAACAGAGGAGTTAAATATTTTATACCAGCTAAAAAACCTGACTACCTATCCAATTGTTGTAAATTTATTAGAAAAAAAAGAGCTAAGACTATATGGCTGGTATTACGAGATTGGTACGGGAAAAATTTATGAACTAGATCCAGAAACTAAAAATTTCAAACCAATAAAGGCGTAGAGATGAATTGGTATAAGAAAAATGTTGATGAAGTATTATCAGAACTTAGAACATCCTTTTCTGGACTTTCTTCTGATGCAGCAGAAAACAGGTTAAAAGAGTTTGGTCCAAATGAACTTGTAGAAAAAGAGAAAAAAACTCCTTTGATAATGTTATTAGACCAGTTCAAAGATTTAATGATAATAATTCTAATGGTAGCTGCTATCATATCAGGTGTTATTGGTGAAATTTCTGACACAATTGTAACAATTGTGATAGTAATAATTAATGCCATCATCGGTTTCATTCAGGAGTACAGAGCCGAAAAGGCAATGTCAGCACTAAAAAAAAATGGCTGCAATAAATGCTATTGTTATTAGAGATGGAAAAACACAAACTATTGAAACTAAATATCTTGTTCCTGGAGACATCGTCCACATTACAGCTGGTAATATTGTTCCTGCTGACTTAAGGCTTATAGAAGCATACAATCTAAAAATAGAAGAGGCTGCATTAACAGGTGAATCTGTGCCTTCAGAAAAATCCACAAACACTATTCATGAAGACTTACCTATCGCTGATAGAAAAAATATGGCTTATAAAGGTACGCGCGTAACTTATGGAAGAGGTGTTGGAGTTGTAACAGAAACAGGTATGAATACAGAAATAGGTAAAATTTCATCAATGCTACAATGGAAAGACGATTTAAAAACACCTCTACAAAAAAGACTCGAACATTTTAGCAAAAAAATCTCTTTAGCCATCTTGGGTATATGTTTAATCATATTTATTGTTGGCATCTTCAGAGGTGAAAACCCAGTTTTAATGCTACTTACAGCTATATCAGTTGCTGTTGCTGCAATACCAGAAGCACTACCAGCTATCATTACAATATCTTTAGCACTCGGAGCAAAAAAGCTTTTCAAGCAAAATGCTCTAATAAGAAAGCTGCCTGCAGTAGAAACACTTGGCTCTGTTACTTATATTTGTACTGATAAAACGGGGACTCTAACACTAAAAAAAATGACTTTAGAAAGGTTTACATAGATGGAAAACTCTCTGAACAAACGGAAAATGAACTATTTTTAAAAATGCTCGCATTATCAAACGATGCAAAAAAAGCCCCTGATGGTAATATCATTGGTGACCCAACAGAAGTAGCATTATACGAGTATTCCGCAAAATATGATTATATCAAGGAAGAAATTGAAAAAAATCATGAAAGAATAGCAGAAATACCCTTTGATTCAGAAAGAAAATGCATGACCACAATTCATAAATGGGATGATAAAACATACCTATCTATAACAAAGGGAGCGGTAGAAGTCATCTTAGAAAACTCCAAAGATATTATGATTAATGATGAAAAAAGAACAATCAATAAAGATGAGTTGCATAAAGTTGCAAATGAAATGGCGTTCAATGGACTTAGAGTTCTTGGCATTGTTATAAAATTTTTAGTTAAACTTCCAGAAAATCCATCTCCAAATAATTTAGAAAAAGACCTTATTTTTATCAGCTTTATTGGCCTTTTAGATCCACCTCGAGAAGAAGTAAAAGAAGCGATTTCTATATGCAAACAAGCAGGCATAATACCTGTTATGATAACTGGCGACCACCCTTTAACAGCAGTCAATATAGCACAAAGGATAGGCATTATCGAAAATTTCAATGCAAAAGTAGTAATAACAGGCAAAGAGCTTGAAAAACTATCTTTAGAAGAATTCGAAAAAAGAGTTCTTGATATAAGAGTTTATGCAAGGGTAGCTCCTGAACAAAAGTTAATGATTGTAAAAGCATTACAAGATAATGGCCAATATGTCGCAATGACAGGAGATGGGGTTAATGATGCACCAGCTTTGAAAAGAGCTGATATAGGTATAGCCATGGGAATCACTGGCACAGATGTATCGAAAGAATCAGCGGCCATGATACTACTTGATGACAATTTTGCAACAATTGTAAAGGCTATAAAGGAAGGTAGAAGAATTTTTGACAATATAAAGAAATTCATTAAATATACTTTGACAAGCAATTCTGGAGAAATATGGACAATCTTTTTAGCACCTTTTTTAGGATTGCCCATACCTTTACTTCCGATTCATATTTTATGGATAAACCTTGTAACTGATGGACTCCCTGGTCTTGCCTTAGCCTATGAACCAGCTGAAAAAAATATAATGCAAAGACCACCAAGAGATCCGAAAGAAAGCATATTTGCAGAAGGATTGAGTTATCACATCATTTGGGTAGGCTTGCTTATGGGTGGATTGTCTTTATTTACTCAGGCTTACTCAATACATGTTGGAGATGTCCACTGGCAAACAATGGTATTTACTGTTCTTTGCTTAAGCCAGATGGGACATGCATTAGCAATTCGTTCAGAAAGAGAATCACTATTTAAACAGGGTATTTTTTCCAATACCTTTTTAATTTTTTCTGTATTATTAACCCTCGTGCTTCAACTTAGTATCATCTATCTACCTTTTATGAATAAAATATTTAAGACAGAACCTTTAAAATTTAAAGACCTACTTTTTGCTTTGATACTATCTACTATAGTTTTTTGGGCTGTAGAGCTTGAAAAGTTTTTCAAAAAAAGACGCAACACAAAAAATATGGTAAAATTGTAGTGATGAAATATATATCAAGCTTAATAGTTATACTTTTTTTACTTCTCAGCAATTCAGTAATACATTGCAAAGAAAATAGGATATTGTACCAGATTTTTTTATATGGGAATGACTCAGTTAAACTTTATGCACAACTTACAAAATACATTAATGATAAACTAAAAACAAGCTACATACCAGTTTATGAGGAATATGCATTAAAATCAGCTCAGATGTTATATTCAAAAGAGGCAGATTTTGCTTTACTTTGTTCCGGACCATATGCATTATACAAAGAAAATTATAAATTTGTGCCTGTTGTAGCTATCAAGCCATCTTTCAATAGAAAATACAAAAGCTATATTTTCACAAAAAATAAAAGTCCTTATAAATCCCTGCTTGACCTTAAAGGCAAATCCTTTACAATGGCCTATCTCGAATCGTTTACAGGTAGATTATTACCCCTCTATATGATAAAAGAAAAAAACCATGATCCTCTTAAATTTTTCTCGAATTTAGTCTATGCAAAAAACCATCATAATAGCATCTATAATGTTTTAAATGATAAGGCAGAAGCTGGTGCAGTGTTAAGCCTTGTCTATGAATATTTAGCATCAAAAGCCCCTGAAATAAAAAAACAACTAAAAATTATAGAAGAAAGTAGGAGCTTTGCAACACCACTTTTTGTCGCAAATAGATATGTACCTGAAAAAGAAAAAGAAGCTTTCAAAAAGGTTCTGCTTAATATGCATAGAGACCCTGTCGGTATTGAACTTTTAAAAAAACTTCAGATTGATAAATTTTATGAAGTAAGTGATAAGGATTATGAAGACGTTGTTAAATATATAGAGTCTATAAAAGACCTTCTTCCTTAAAACCTTTCTTGCATGTTTTTAAAGAGCCTTTCAATTTCTTTTAAGATTTCTCCATGAGTAAATGACTTTTTTATAAATCCTGCAGTTACAACTCCTCCTGCTCCTACACCTTCTTTTACAAGCCCTTTTTCATACCCCTTCAATCCTTTAAACTTACTTTCAGAAAAATTTAGATTGGCAGCAAAAACATATTTTAACGGTCTAATTTCTTTTGAAAGACCTATAAAATCAGCATTTTTATCTATAGCTACCCATCTTGTGGTTGCAACACTAATATTTTCCCAATTAACATCTTCTCTTAGATATTTACTTAAGACATCTATACAAGCAGTAACAGCAAGCATTTGAGTTCCACCAGCAAGTATTACAGGAACTCTTTTACTTAAATAAATAGCCAAAACAGCATTAACCAACTGCATACTATCTCCTACAGATTCCACTATTTTCACTGGATTTTTAACTATATACTCGCTATCAATCTTTGCATTTTTATGAGCTTTTAAAACTATCTTTTCTTTTAACTCATGAGCATTATCTACCATACTACTGCTAACTTTTCCCATTGCATTAAATCCAAGAAATGTAAGTATTGATAATGCAGTAGTTGTCCCACCTGGTACACTTTCACCAAGTACTACATATCTTTCAAGTTTAGAAAACTCTTCTGCAAGAACTTTGGCTTTTTCAATCAAAGCCTTACCACCACTAAATGCTTTCCCAGTAGTAATGCATCTTAGACCCTCTTTGCGTAACACAAAAGAAGGTACTTTTGGTTTGACCTCGCATCCTGCATCTATAATTAAAACTGGAATATCCATTAAATTACAGGCAGCTTTGGTAATAATAACAGGAGATGGAGGCCCCAAGGGATTTTTTGGTATTTCTTTTATTGTTAAAGCCTTACTATAGTATAGATATTCCACATCTGCTTGTGCTGTAAACCTCCTTAATTCAGGTGTTGCTCCTGCAGCAGAGATGCCTGGAATCAGTGCCGTTTCTGTAGTAGCTATAGTACACACAAACACACCATCTCTACTCTTTACTTCATTAAAAAATCTTTCACATTTTTTTTCTTTCAATATCATTACATTTTTCATACTAATACTGCCTTTTCATTTTTTGCATTGAACAATTTTAGAGTAACGATGCCATCATGGAAAAACCTCAAGATTGTAAGTGAACCAAAATCAACTTCTAACTTAAAAAAATTGTTTAATGGCAACCCTAAATAAGAAAGCATAATGACTCTTATCACCCCTGCATGACCAACATAAAGAATTCGGTTATAATCATTAGATGCTAATAATTTATTTACACAGTTAACAACCCTTTTCTTTAGCATTTTTAAACTTTCCCCATTTGGGAAAGGTATATTTGCAGGATTTTTAACCCTCTTCATATAGTATTCACCTTCTTTCTCCATAACCTCTTTGACATTTTTCAGCTCCCACTTGCCAGCATCTATCTCCCTTAAATCTCTAAATATCAAATGTGGTTTTTTTAAATATTGGCTATATTTCTTGGCAGGAACTAAAGACCTTTTTAAATCTGAGGAAACAATAACATCCACCCCATTTTGTTTAAGATAACCTTTCCATTGCATTGTCTCTCTAAGCCCTTGTTCTGTGAGTGGAGTATCACTTTGTCCATTTAATACACCCAGGTTGCTATTTATTAGACTACCATGTCTTACCATAAATAAAACCTTTTCAGCTATCATAAAAATGCTCTCCATAATAATACGAATAGCATTTCTGTAAAAATACACCCAGCTCCCAGTATATCACCAGAAACACCACCAAAAAAATTGTTACTAAATCTTCTGAAGAGATATCCCCAAAAAAGGATAACAAACAAAAAAGCGATATAAATCTTGCCTAAAAAAAGTAAAACAACGAAGGCACAAATTAATGCTATAGAAAACTCATAAATTGATACGCTTTCTACAAAAAACTTACCTAATCCCTCATCAAAAAGTGGTTTAGAAAGATAGGTAACAATAACTATGACAAGCCTACCAAAAAGTCCAAGAGCAATAAAAAAGTTTAAATCTAATTTTACATCTAAAATGGCAGCAAAGATTATTGAAAAATAAAAAATTAAACCAAAAACCCCCATCACTCCAACTCTGCTATCCTTCAATATTTCCTTAAACCTTTCATTGTTTTTCTTTGCTCCAAAAAATGCATCAAAAAGGTCAGCAAAACCATCTATATGCAGGCCACCATTAATAATGTGATATATAAATATTGAAAGAACTCCAGACAAATATTCAGGCAGAAAATATAAAAATAACGCATAAAAAAGATAAGTAATGACTCCTATTATTGCACCAACTAAAGGGAAATACCTAAATGCTCTGTGTATATTTTCATAATTATTAACTGTTATTGGTATCAGAGTCAAAAAAGAAAGGGCTATTAAAAAATCTCTCATTTAATTTCTCTAGCAACAGATGCTTCTTCAAAGGTTGCCATCTCATTATACATCTTCAAAGAAGCCTCTATTATTGTCGAAGCGAGTGCTGCTCCAGTACCCTCACCAAGCCTCATGTTTAAATTGAGCACTGGTTTTTCACCTATATAATCAAGCACTCTTTTATGCCCAGGCTCAATAGAAAGATGGGAAAAAAATACATAGTCTTTTACATTTTGGTTCAAGAGATAAGCTATTACAAAGCCTGCGGTAGATATAAAACCATCAATTACCACCGGAACTCTATTTTTTGCACCTTCAAGTATAAAGCCACTAATTGCTCCAATCTCAAACCCACCTATTTTATAGAGAATATCAATAGCGTTAGCTTTATCAGGTTTGTTAAGTTCAATAGCTTTCTCAACTATATTCATTTTGTTTTTATATTTCTCATCATCTATCCCTGTACCTCTTCCAACAACCTTCGTTGTTTCTTCACCTGTGAAAACCTTTATTATTGCACTACTCGGTGTTGTATTACCAATCCCCATATCACCTGGTATCAGCAAATTGTAACCTTCCCTTATAGCCTCTTTAGCACATTCAATGCCTACAAAAATTGATGAAACTGCTTCTTCTACAGTCATTGCTGGACCTTCTGTAAAATCTTTTGTGCCTTTTCCAACTTTTTTACTTATCAATGCCGTGCCAGTTGGGAATTCATAATCTACACCTACATCGACAACTTTAACATCAGCATCAACATGTCTTGCAAAAACACAAATCCCCGCACCACCATTTAAAAAATTGTAAACCATCTGATAAGTTACATCTTTAGGATATGCACTAACTCCTTTTCTTGTCACCCCATGATCTCCTGCAAATACGTAAACAACCTTTTTCAGCTTTTTAGGCATTACACCATTGTAAATTGCAAAAAGTTTTGAAGCAAACTCTTCTAATCTACCAAGACTACCAACAGGTTTAGTAAGATTATTAATCCTTTCAAAAGCTTTTTCTATTAAATGTTTGTTAGTAGGTTCAATATTTTTCGCATATTTTAAAAGCTCTTTTTCTGTCATTTTACCCTCACATCTATACCTGATAACACAAGATAAACTTCATCACATACTTCTTGTATTTTTTGGTTAGCCATACCAGCAAAATCAATAAACTTTCTTGCTAGTGCATTTTCTGGTATTATGCCCCATCCCACTTCATTGGTTACAAGAATAACATCTTTTTTTGTATTGCCAAGCTTATTAACAAAAGCTTCCAATTCTAAAAGCCTATCATTTTCTTTTTCTAAATAGTAGAAAAGGTTGTTATACCAAAATGTAAGGCAATCAAACATTATGAGATTATAATCTCTATCAAGTAAAGCTGATAATTTTATAGGTTCTTCTACAGTATCAAAATATCCTTCTCGTCTTTTTTGGTGTCTTTTTACTCGTTCTTCCATCTCTTTATCTGTTACCACACCTGTGGCTACGTAAAGCCTTGGTGGACTATATTTCAAAGCCATTTCTTCTGCACATTTACTTTTACCTGATTTCATCCCACCAGTAAAAAGAATCACCGACATTAGTACTCAATACCTTTTCTTGCTTTGATCCCTTTATTAAAGGGGTGTTTAATCATCCTCATCTCTGTTACATAGTCCGCAACTTCAATTAGTTCTTCAACGGCATCCCTTCCTGTTATTACTACTTCTAAATGTTCTGGTTTATTTTTCAAAAAATCAAGCACTTTCTTTGTATCAATATAGCCATATCTCATACAAATATTTAGTTCATCAAAAACAGCAAGCTCAATGCCTTTCTCTTTTATAATGTTAACAGCTTTATCAAAAGACTCCTCAACAGACTTTTTTAAAGTTTCAAAAGTAGCATTTTTATCAAACAAAGGCGAGGCATTTTCAAAACGTATATAAATCAATTGTGGAAAAAGTTTCTCAAAAGACTTCATTTCGCCATACCTTGTCTTACTATCCTTAAGAAAAGAAAAAATAGCAGCTTTCTTATCATGTCCCAGTGCTCTAACAACTAAACCGAAGGCAGCAGTAGACTTTCCCTTTCCCTCACCTGTGTATACATGTATAAGACCCCTTTTAGACATTACTCCCCCTTTTTTTTCAGATGTTTTCCATGAACTACAACTGTAATAAGCTTGCTTTCATCTATCCATTTTTCAATAGATTTTAAAATTTCCGTTTTTGTAATTTTCTTTACTTTTTCAGAAAAATCCCTGTGATACAAAGGATTATTATAAATCAAAGCATTCTGGGAAATAGTCATTGCATAATCTAAATTGTCCTGCATCGATTCTTGCTGGTCTGTAAGAAGCTTTCTTTTTGCCTTTTCTAACTCACTCTCATCAAAACCTTCTTCTATAATTTTTTTCAATTCTTCCTTCATCCCTTTAATTGCCCTTTCAATTTTCTCAGGAGATGTACCCATATATAATGTAAATAATGAACTTTCAGGAAAATTATATAAAAATGCACCAAGTGAATAGGCAAGCCCTTCTTTATCTCTTAAATTAACAAAGAGCCTGCCACTTTGGTTTGATAATATAGTCGCTAAAACCTGAAAATTTATATTTTCAGAAGAAACCATTCCAGGAACGGGCACACCAATCATGATATGAGACTGGTTATATTCATGACTTTCCTCAACAAATTTTTTTAAAGGGTTAGGTCTTTTAATACTACAAAAAGATGTGTCTTCAGCCTTTAAAATACCTAACTTTTTTTCAAGTATCGGTTCTATATCTTCTGGCAAATCTCCAGATAGTGTCAAAACCATATTTGCAGGGTTGAAGATTTTCTTGAAATGTCTTGTTACATCTTGTTTATTAAACTTTGAAATTGTCTCTTCCAAACCTTCTGTAGGCAATCCTGGAGGTGTATCGCCAAACATAGCTTTGAAATATAAATCCCTAAGTATCCTATTTGGCGATTCCCTCTTTTTTTTGATATCCGCAATAATTAACCTTCTTGTCTTTTCAATCTCCTCGTAAGGAGGGTCAAACTCGTTCAATATTTCAGAAATAATATCTATGGCTTCTTCAAAATCTTTTGAAAGAAATTTACCTTTTATACCACTAAGATTTTTCGTAGAAAAACCTGAAAGAGAACCACCTATTTGCTCAATCCTTTCTTGAATCTCTTTATAGTTGTGCTTCTTTGTACCTCTCAGTAAATTAGATATTGTAAAATTGGAAAGCCCCGCCGTACTTTTATCCTCTACCCTTGTTCCTGCTAAACTTACAATAGAAATACCCAAAGTAGGAACCTGTCTTCTATAGTTAACATAAACCTGTAAACCATTGCTAAGCTTGAATGATTTAAATTCTTTCTTTTGTAAAAGAAAGTTTTCAATCTTCTTAGATGCCTTTTCAGCAACCTTTTTCTCTTTTTCAGGAAGAACTATTGTAAATATCAGCTTTTCTGGATTGAAAAACCTCTCTTTAACCTGTTTTAAAGCTCCCACATCAACTTTATTTATTGCTTCAATATATTTTTTTGAATAGTCAACATCTCTGAAAAAATGGTAAGAATTGCCAATATCCGATGCTCTATCACTTAATTTTTCCTTTGAAAAATAGTAGTTACTTTCATAATTCCTAATTACCTTTCTTAATTTTTCCTTTTCAATATCCAACCTATCTTTGAAAAGTATCTTTAGAAGCTCATCCACTGTTTTTTCCACATTTTCACAACTCATATTTGCCTGTACTACAAAAAAACCTAAATCACGTAAATTCATCTGGTAGGAATATACATAATTTACAAGCTGTAGTTCTTCTTTAAGTCTTATGTTCAACATAGAATTTGGAGATTCACCAATCAAATAAGATAAAACATCCATAGGTGGCGTAAAGGGACTATAAATATCAGGTGCAGGAACCCCCATCATTACATAGCAAGAGTTTACATTCATTGTTTTATATGAAATTTTCGGCTTGTTATAATCTTTTTCGATAAATCTTTTTTTTTCCGAAATATTAACACTTGAAGCCACTTTTCCAAAAACTTCTTCAACCTTTTTCTCAAGTAATGTCCTTTCAAAATCACCAATAATAACCAAAAAGCTACTGGAGGTTGTATAATGAGACTTGTAAAAATTCTCCACTTCCTTTACTTTTGCATGCACTATAGTCTCTTCATAACCAATAACAGGCCTTCTTGCAGGGTGTTTTTCTAAAGCAGTTTCAAAAAACTTTTGGTAGAGCATCCTCTGAGGGTTATCATACCCTCTTTTCATCTCTTCAAGGATTACCTTTTTTTCTTCTTCAAAGCTTTTTTCATCGAAGTTAGTTTCTTGGAAAATATCGTAAAGTACTCTAAGTCCAACCTCCATATGTTCACTTGGAATGGTCAAGTAGTAAACTGTTCTATCAAGAGAAGTATAGGCATTAATATCGCCACCTAAATCTTCAATTCTTTTTGCTATATCTTTACTTCTAAAAGTAAGATGTTCGAGAAAGTGAGCAAATCCCGCTTCGTTATCTTTTTCATCTACACTTCCATGCTGTACCCATAACTGCATTACAAGCAGGGGGATAGTATTATCTTTTTGGATTAAAACTTTAAAACCATTCTTCAACTCAAATATATCGGTTGTGTTATCAATAGCTAATAAACGTGAAAAAGAAAAAAAGAGAAAAAGAAAAAAGAGACACAGTTTTTTTATCATAAGCTAAAATTTACGTTCAATTATGTAATCTGCAACGATTTCTAAATATGCTTTATAAGGTTGTTTTAAAAACTCAATGTCCTTTTTTGCTTCTTCAACATACCTTCTTGCTTCATTAAGGGAATATTCAAAAGCACCTTTATCTTCAAGTATTTTATAAATCTTTTGGAAATCTTCAAAGGTTTTCTCTTCCTTTAAAAATAACTCTTTTAAAATCTCCTTATCTTCACTATTAGCATTTTCAAAGGCATAGATAAAGGGCATTGTAACCTTGCCATCAAAAAAATCCTGCCCCTGAGTTTTACCAAGCGTCTTATCCTCAGTAATATAATCGAGGGTATCATCAGTAATTTGAAAGGCAATCCCGATTTTCATTCCATAATCATGCATCCTTTTTCTTATCCACTCTTCCTTAGAGCCCAAAATCGCACCTGCCTCTGCTGCAGCAGCGATTAATACTGCCGTTTTACACTTAACAATTTCTAAATAATCTTCCATTGAGGTTTCTGGGGTATTTGTTCTTAAAAGCTGTAAAATTTCACCTTCTGCCATCCTTGTAGTTGCATTTGATACACATTTTAAAATATCCAAATCAGCATCATTTACAAGTGCATAAAAGGAACGGGCAAGCAAAAAATCTCCAACAAGCACAGTAGCTTCATTTCCCCATAAAACATTAGCAGAAGGTTGCCCTCTTCTAAGTTCTGCATAATCTACTACATCATCATGGAGTAGTGTTGCTGTATGGATAAACTCAAGGGTGCTTGCAATTGTGTATGTTCTTTCACCTTCATAACCACAGGCACGAGCTGATAAAATGTGAACAGTAGGTCGAAACCTCTTCCCACCACTTTCAATCAGGTATGACGCAACCTGCCCAATAAAAGAAATCTTTGAATCAAGAAAAGAGCTAATTTTTCTATTAACCTCAGCAAGGTCTTTCTCTATAAATTTCTGAACATCTTTGAAATTCATATTTAAATCATGATATAAGAAAAAAACAAATGTGTCAAAAACAAAAACTTATGTTAGTTTTACATTCCACCTTAAAAGCTCTTTCTTAGAATCTATATCATACCATAAAGGTAAAAGAAGGAAGGATTTTTTTTGCCTTATAATATTTTTTAAAAGTGCTTCAAAAACATTATGAGTGCCCCAATTAATATCACAAAATATGCCATCATAAATGTAGGTTAATCCAAGAAGATAAAAGCCGCCATCTTCTGTCGGTCCTATGACAAAATCAGATTTATCAAGGAGATTAAGGGCATTTTTAATAAATTCTTCTGGCATGTCAGGTGAATCACTCCCTATTACCACGATCTTTCTATATCCAAGGATTTTCAGTTTTTTTACAGCATTTAAAATGATTTCTCCTAAATCTTTGCCTTTTTGTTTGTAAAGTGGAAAATCGTAGCCATTTTTTGGTTTGTTACCACTGTAAAAACCAATTAAAACTGCAGTATCTATCTTCAAGGCCTTATTTATTGTTTCATTTAGCATGCACCTATAGTACTCATATGCCTTTACTTGCCCAATCTCTTTTGCAAGCCTCGTTTTTACTTTTCCAATCTCAGGCACTCTAAAAATTAAGCAAATTGCATCTTTATGCATAGAAACATTATAGACTAATAAAACAATCAATTTCTATTGTTTCGAAAAATAATAAATACCAACAAGCGTCTCTTCTTTTTTCCAATAATGCCATTTTTCAAAAATTAGTTCTTTAATAATACGATTTTTTTCGCACTCCGTTAATCGTCTTGATAGCCTTGTTTCATAATGATTAAAGGCTTCAAAAATGGAGTGGTATGCAAAAGATGTATCCGCAAAATATGTTCTAAAAAGCTTTAACTCATAACTCTTTGTATCAAAAACCAATTTTTCCCTAACTTTTTCTAACTCTGTGACTATTAATATATTTTGCGTATTTAAAGAAAAAACTTTTTTTAAAGCCATTTCAAAGGGCATTTCCATAAGATGAAGGCTATTACATGCAATTACCAGATTAATGTTTTGATAACATAACAAAGGAATGTCTTCCCACTTTCTTGTATCAACATTATAGTTTTGTATCTCCCTTTCCACAATGTTTTTATAGAGCAAGTCTCTCATCCCACAAGATGGTTCAATAGCAGTAACATTACAACCTATGCTTACTAAAGGTATTGAAAGGATTCCATTGCCTGCTCCAATATCAAGAACATGCCATCCCGGCTCTACGAGCTTAAAAAGAAGTTCAATAATACTTTGGTGAAAATCATTATGCTTCACCCAAAGGTCATACCATTTTGCATACAAATCCCAGAAAAAAATGGTTCTTTCCCTACAGATTGCAACATCCATAAAAACCTCCTTTTTTAGCTCCATTCAGGAGGTTTTTTTCACCTTCGTGGTGATCTTTTTAGATAGGATAAAAAGATTTGATACCTTCTGGTATGAATATCCTAAAACATACTATTACAGAAAATTTGAAAATGTCAATTAAAAATATTTTTTACTAAAATAATTTACACATTAACAAAATTTTTATTGAAAATCATGTAAATTACATTAAACTCAATTAGTGTTAAAAAAATTTATAAATTACTTAAGAGATAGAATATGGCTTTAGAATTTTTGCGTTCTTTAATTCTGATTTTTGGTGTATCAGCTGTTGTAGTATATGCTTTAGGCAGGTTAAAACAGCCTTCCATAGTGGGCTTCCTTATTGCTGGTGTAATTCTTGGTCCCCATGGCTTTAAGTTTATCAATGATGTTCATGAAGTAGAACTTCTTGCTGAAATCGGTGTTATTCTTCTTATGTTTACTATAGGGCTTGAATTCTCACTAAAAAACCTAATGATGCTTAGAACACAAGTTTTTGGAACTGGTCTACTACAGATTACACTTACAACTATTACAGTTGCTATCATCAGCTACTTTTTTTTAAACCAGAAACTAAATGCTGCGACATTTGATGGTTTTGTAATATCTTTAAGCAGTACCGCCATTGTTATGAAACTTCTTATGGATAGAGCTGAGATAAACTCACCCCATGGCAGAACTTCTGTTGGCATTTTAATTTTTCAGGACTTATGTGTTATACCCTTTATGCTTCTCGTGCCAGTACTTTCTGGAAATAGTGGCAACATACACACTATTGTAGCAACAATGCTAAAATCCTTTGGTTTTCTTGTTTTGATACTACTTGCAGCAAGATGGGCAGTTCCTTTCGTATTACATGAAATAGTTAAGACTAAAATTCGTGAACTGTTCGTAATCACCATAATACTTCTTTGTGTTGGTACTGCCTTTTTTACATCAAAACTCGGCTTATCACTTGCCCTTGGAGCCTTTATCGCAGGTATTGTAATATCTGAGTCAGAATACGCATCACAGGCAATAGCCGATATAATGCCATTTAAAGAAAGTTTCATTGGACTTTTCTTTATCTCTGTTGGAATGTTAATGGATTTGAGTTTCTTGATTAACAACATTTATGCAATTATTTTTACAGTTTTATCAATAATTCTTATCAAATTTTTAACTGTTACACTTGCATCAATAATTTCTGGTCAACCAATACGAACTTCAATAGTTACTGGCTTATACCTTTTCCAAATAGGAGAGTTTTCCTTTGTCCTTGCCTTAGCAGGTAAAAGTGGAGGGCTTTTAGATGAATATGGCTATCAGGTGTTTTTAGCATCTTCTGTAATCACAATGCTTTTAACACCTTTTGTAATTTCTATGGCACCAAAAGTTTCCGAATACTTAATTTCATTACTTCCCATAAAAAGTTTTGAAAGGTTTAAGAGAAAAATGGCATTTGAAGAATTTCCCAAACATAAGACAGGCCATGTAATAATTATTGGCTTTGGTGTGAATGGAAGTAACCTTGCCCGTGTATTAAAAGAAACTGGTATCCCCTACGTAGTATTAGAACTAAATGCAAATACAGTAAAAAAATTCAGAAAAAAGGGCGAGCCCATTTATTATGGGGATGGGACATCTTCGGAAATACTGCATAAATTAGGCATTCAAAATGCGAAAATACTTGTGGTTGCTATTTCTGATCCTGCTGCTACAAGAAGGATTGTACAGATTGCAAGACTTGAAAATCCAAACATTCATATAATAGTTAGAACAAGATATGTCTTAGAAGTTGATGATTTGTTAAAACTTGGTGCGAACGAGGTTATTCCTGAAGAGTTTGAGACATCTATCGAGATATTCTCAAGAGTACTACATTATCTTAATATACCAAGAAATATCATTGCAGAACTTATAGAAAACATAAGGCAAGACCATTATAGGGCTTTAAGGACAATAACAATCCCCAAAAAAACACTCGCTGATAAAAAAGATTTTTTAAAACTCATCGAAACAGATACTTTTTTAGTCAAAGAAAACTCCTATGTAGATGGTCTCTCAATAAAAGACACACGATTAAGAAATACAACTGGTGCAACAATTATTGCCGTTCAAAGAGGGGATGAAATTATACAAAATCCATCTCCAGATTTTATTCTCAAAGCAGGTGATGTCTTACTTCTTATAGGAAAAAAGAAGGACATAAACAGGGCAATCTTTTACCTAAATACCAAAAAGTTTATTTAGCTTTTTTACTTTTTATTCTCTCCCAGTCCTCAATATCACCGGAAACAAGCATAAAAAGAGGATTCAACATTATCTCTTCTTTTTTAATCTTGCAATATAAAACATAATGTTTTTTACACCGTACTTTCAGTTTTTCGCATAGATGTCGAAACTCATACTCAACCTGACCTTTAGTTACTGGGATAGCTTCCTTTAACATATAATGAGCGTTTATCTTACTTTTATTAAAGGCATAACCCCTTTTTTCCGCTTCAAGATAGACATAGTAAAGATAAGAGTTTATTGCAGTAAGAGGTTCTTTAAAGCTTTTAAATCTAATAAGTTGAGGGTGGTTTTTATAACCTATTGTATTTCCTTCTAAAACCTTTTTAGCAAGTAATCCTTCACGCCAGAGAGCTATTAGCCCCTTTGCATCCAAATACACTGGATGTAATGACCAAAGTCTCATAAGAAAATTATAACATAATATGACGGATAATCCGTTACGATTAAACAAACGAAATTTTGGTTGAAAAGATACTTAGAATAGCATTATGTATTTACCAAAGATAGTGGATGAGAAATTTTAACTTTTTTTACCTAAAGGGGATGAGAAATCAAAATCTTTGCTTGTTTCATTTGAAGAAGAATATTAAAAACAACGTCAGAAAAAATCATTACAACTAATTGTCTTGAAAGGTGTTTTAAAGAGCTTAAGGAAGTACATACGGAGGAGAGTGCCAATAAGTTTTTTTATTTCAGCAAATAGAGCTTAAAATATGAGAACAAAAAATTAAGTTACTTAAGATATTATTGAGAAAACTTTTAACGGATAAAAATCTTTCAAGTGGGATGGATGACACAATTAAGTCGACCTTGTCCAAAATCCACTTCATACACAATCTGTTTTTTTAAATAATTTTTAACAAATTTAAAATAAACTCATAACTTAACTGTTTTACAATTTAAAAGTTATTGGGCACTACCATGCAGAACTTAAATGTAATTGCATTTTTTAACAAGATAACTGATATCATAATAAAACTTCTTATACCTTTGGTGATAATCTCTCTTTTTATGGGTTTTACAAAAGTAATACTTGATCTTCGTGTAGCCTTTACCAGCCCGACAATTACTAAGGGTTTCGATATATTAATCACTGATATACTTTCGATGTTTGTTGTAATTGAACTTTTGAGAAGCATAATAGAATGCTTTGAGATAAGACGACTTAAAATAACCTTTATCATTGATGCAGGATTGGTATTTATCTTACGAGAGATAATGATAGTTATATATAAAAATAAAATAGAACAAAGTGAAATCCTATCTCTATCAGCTTTATTACTTGTGTTAGGTGTTATAAGGACATTAGCGATACTATTTTCACCTGATAAACAAGAGGGGTAAGCCGTAATGTTTAAAAACATAAATAAACAGGTTTTCGAGGAACTTATACTTTCCATTGGTGTAATTATCTGCATTTTTATTATTGCAGTAATTTGGAAGTAATTTTACATTAATTTGCAACTCTATATATAAGAATTACAGGATGTCCATCTGGTGGTAGAACATTTGCCTTTCCTCTAAAGCGCGAATTGGGGCTTATAAATCTTTTAATTGAATCCGTTTGAGGATAATTTGCATTGCTTGTTATTGATATCCAGCAGCTTTCAAGGCAGGTAATGCATCCTGTTTGACGTTCAGCAGATGCCACACGATTTCCTCCAAACTTTATATTAAAGCCCCTACCACCTGTATCTTCAAAAATATCACTTAAAGACAACTCTTTTCCCAAGCCAGGCCATGTTGCCTTTACATCAAGTGTTGAGCCTTCTACATACTTACCTATAGTATATTTATTTAAGTTGTTTCCTGGTTTTGCACCTATCTTTAGCAGAGCATCATGAAAATCAAGATGATGAACATAGGCTCTTAAAATTGCTCTATCTTGAAACTTACCATCTTTGAAAACAACTCCCCAATGGACATTATATTGATGAACATTCATCTCATGAACTTCCGTATAAATTAAAACCTTTTTCTCTTTTTCATCAATAATAAGTGGATTTTCTTTTGTTGGAAACAAAACTTTATTATAATTACCAGCTTTTGCAACATTATACAAACCAACTAACATTAAAAACATAAGCGCTGTTAGAATGATTCTTCTCATAACTTGCCTCCCCATTTTTTTTGCATAATTTTACAATAAAAATTTCCTAAATGAAAAATAGATTATTTCTATCAATATCTTAAAACCCATAGAAAACAATAAACTTAATAACAATGTTTATTCCACAAATTTTCAATTGTTCAAATAAACACTAAAAGAAAAAATTCCAAGAGCGGTTGCAGTCATTAAATTTTATGGTAATATTTATACTGAATTAGCATTAAGGAGAAAGAGATATGAGAAAGCTTATTAAAAACATTTTAATTACTACTTTTTTATTGCCAACAATCTCTTACAGCTATCCAAATGGAACCCCCTTCTACGTTACAGACATAGGACCCTTTTGTGCTTCCTGCCACGCCCAAAATAAAATTGAGTATTCTTTAGAACTTCCTCCAGAATTTTCCAATAAAGAACTTCCGGAAAACAAACATTATGGAATGGTTAAATCAATACCTTCACCTTATGCAGAACTTACTTCTGAACAAAAAGAGGCAATAATACAAGAAGCAAGGTTCATTGATGCTAACACAACCATAACCTTAACTGCACCTTCAAAAGTCAAAGCTGGAGAAACTATTACTGTTAAAATAACAGCAAAGGGTGGTAATGGCCCTGTTATAGGAGTAATTTTAGTTGATAGACCGTTAAGAAACCAGTCAAGACCAATACAAGCAGATGGATGGTTAATTGTTGAAGAACCTATTATAAAAGGGCAGGATGGAAAAACACAAAAAAATTGGTTAAATAAGCGAATTGAGGGATTAAATAAAAACATCAATTACGTTATGATTTTAGACCAGAAGTATGACAAAGAAAAGTCTCTCTTCCCATCATGTGAAGTAACTTATGTTTTAAAAGCTCCTAATAAGGTGGGCACTTATAGCCTTACAGCGTGCTTGCTCTATGGTACAGAAAATACTGAAAAAGCTGGATTTTTCCAGAGACCCTCTGGAAGGATACTTTTTTCAGAGGAAATAAAGATAAAAGTGGAGTAAAAAAATAAAGAGTTAACTTTGGAGTAGCTATGTATTCACTAATATTGTCTTCACTTATTTTCTTAAACATATTTACCTTTGCTTATGCTTCAGAGAAATGCATTCCCACAAAACCAGATATAGAGGGTCCCTTTTATAAACCAAATGCACCTTACAGAGACAAGACTGGCTCAGGGCTTATTGTTAAAGGTAGGGTTCTTTCCTATCCTGATTGTAAGCCTATTCCCAACGCCGTAATTGAATATTGGCATGCCAATCCAGATGGGGTATATGATGACGCCCATAGAGCCACAATTATTTCTGATAAAGAAGGCAGATATAGATTTGTGACTGATTTTCCTGGTATATACCCTGGAAGACCAGCTCATATCCATTTTAAGATAAAAGCTAAGGGTTTTAAACCTTTAACAACACAACTTTATTTTAGAAAAAAGGTAAGTGAAGAGGTTTTTGATATCGTTTTGGTTCAAGATAGGTGATAATGACAAAATTAAGACTATTTTTAAAAAGCACTTTTTACATAACTACATTCTTAATCAGCTTATACCTTGAAATATTTCTATCTCATGCACAAAGTATTGAAATCACCTCTGTCGAGAAGGTTGTTGGGGATACAACATTTCCTATAGCCCTTTGCTATTTTGACAATGATACAATTCTTTTTACTGAAAAGGACGGTGCTATTAAAATAATAAAAGGAGGTAAGCTTCAAAAAGAACCTTTAAAAAAGTTTGATGTTACGGGAGGATTTGAGAGGGGCCTTCTTGGAATCGCCTGTAAAGATAAAAAAGTTTATGTTTATTATACCTACACAAAAGGGTTAAAAACTTATAATAGGGTTGTAATGGTAGAACCTTATAAAATTATCATTGATAAAATTCCTGGTGCATTAATACACAATGGAGGAATCCTTACCTTTGGTCCTGATGGAAAACTCTACATATCTACAGGTGATGCAAGAGACAAAGATTTATCACAAGACGTAAAAAGCCTTGCTGGGAAGATACTAAGAATAAATCCAGATGGTACAATACCATCGGATAATCCTTTTAAGGGTAGCCCTGTTTGGAGCTTGGGCCATAGAAATGTCTTTGGAATGGCCTTTGATGAAAAAGGAGATCTTTATATCACTGAGAATGGCACTAATAGGGATGATGAGATAAACATCATAGAAAAAGGCAAAAACTATGGTTGGCCTTCAGTTTTGGGCTATAGCAGTGATAAAAGATTTGTAAATCCCATAAAAACTTATACTCCAAACATTGCACCTACAAATGCTACATTTTATAAAGACTGGTTCATCTTTGGTTCATGGAATAGAGGTGAGATTATCGGGTTGAGGATAAATGATAAAAAAGTTGTGGAAGAGAGGATTTTATATAAACATACCAATGGCATAACAGATGTTAAATATTTTCCAGATGGATACCTTTACTTTTCTTCAATAGATGGCATATACAAAGCAAAAATAAAACAGTAGGAGGTATCATTATGAAGGCATTAATTATTAGTGCAGATAACTTTGAAGATTCAGAATTACTCTTCCCCTATTACAGACTTAAAGAGGAAGGTATAACTGTGGACATCGCTTCAATCGTCAAAGGTAAAATAAAAGGCAAACATGGCTATGAGGTCGAAGTAACTAAAACTCTTAAAGAGATCAACCCTAATGAATATGACATTCTAATTCTTCCTGGAGGAAAAGCACCAGAGACAATCAGAAAAGAAAAAGAGGCACTTGATATAGCCAAACATTTCTTTGAAAAAAACAAACCTGTTGCTGCTATATGTCATGGTCCTCAAACCCTTATTTCTGCTAATCTTTTAAAGGGGAAACATGCAACCTGCTACAGAACAGTGGCTGATGAGTTAAAAGAATCTGGTGCCATATACGAAGACAAAGAGGTTGTAGTAGATGGAAACCTTATTACTTCAAGACAGCCGTCAGATTTGCCTGCATTCATGAGAGAGATAATAAAAGCTATTAAAAAAACAGTTACAAAAAATTAAATCATTGGTTATGAAGAGACCTTTAATTTTGTGTAAATGGGCATTACTGATTCTTTTAAAACTATCTAAAGAGCCAAAAAGACCATCACAATTACTGAAAGAAATTCCGGAAATCAATGAGAAATTGTTATTTGAGAGATTAAAAGCCTTAACTAACCTTGGCCTAATTCGCAAACACTCAAATAATTCCTACCCTTTAGAAGTTTATTACAAATTAGAAAACAATGAATTTATAAAAAATTTACTTTTCTTTCTGAAAGAGCTTCCTCTTTCGATTGAAGAGTTTATTTCCATAATTTCAAAAAAATGGGTTTTCGAAATCTTAGAGACTTTAAATAGTGAAATTAGTCCTAAAGAAATTTTACAAAAAATCCACAACTTAAGCGAAAAGATTTTATACCAAAGACTAAGAGAGTTTCAAAATATCAATCTTGTTGAAAGAATTATTTACAACACCAAACCAGTAAAAATTAAATACAAACTAACAGAATATGGGATAAGGGCCCTCCCTATACTTAAGAGGGCCCATGAAATTATTCTGTCCAATTAGAAAAAACAAAATCTTTATCTTTTACTTGTGAATGACAAGAATGGCAATCTTTCATCATATCTTTAACAAGGTTTTTACCACTTCCATCATATCCGTAATAACCCCACCCATCAGTTGTTTTATATTTTTTTGAATCTTTCACCATAAAAGCTTCTATCCTTTTAGAACCCTCTACATAAGCACCATCAGCAGCCTTGTGTTCATAGAAAACGATAGCAATTACAGTCCCATCAGGGAATTGTCTACCAGCCTGTTTTTTGATTGTTTTAAAACCTTTTTTGTTTACATATACATGGTGGATACCACTAAAGGGATTAAACAATGGATGTTTCTCATCAAATATTACCATACTCTTTACATGATACCATTTTCTGTATTTTTCTGCGGCTACTTTAAAATCTGCAGCATAGACTCCAATACTTAACATTAAGGTGATAATCAAAGCTGCTAAAGTCCTTTTCATAGATACCTCCTATTTTTTTATATCTCATAATAAAATCATTAGAACATATCTTCAATTACTGATTTTTTATGGTTGGCACTTACCAATTAGAAAGTAGGGTTTCTATTCCATCATCCCAATATCGTCTTTGGAGTCCTTATGATTTCAGCATACTATAAATGTCTTTATCACATCTCCTATGTCATAAATAAAAGTTACACTATTTTTTCCAGTAACTTTATCAGTTACATTAATTTTGCATATTTCAAACGCCTTTCTGACATTTTCAGCTTGTTCTATTGGTATGCTATAACCATAAAGAATATTACAATTTCCATAATTCAAAGGAATATCATATGTACTACAAATGCAATCTTTATAATCTGGTAATTGTCCAAGAATGATAATGATGTGCCCACCAACATTTGGCTCAATCTTTTTTAGATCTTCAAATTTTTTTACTTTTTCTCTAATTTTTGCAAACCTTTCAGTGTCGCTATTTTGTATTTGTCTCCAGCTTTCTGTTGTAGGAGGTTCTGCAGGAGACTTTATCTCGCCTATTATTAAATTATTATCTTTTATTGCAATATAATCAGGCTTTTTAGCATGCTGACGGCCTTTACCTTTAATTTTATCGCAAACTTCATAACCTTTAGATTCTAATTCTTGTTTTACTAAACCATAAAAAACTTTCTTTTTCATAAAAATCACCTCATTTCAAAACTAAAAGCTTTAATCAACGCTGAAGCAATTGATATTATTTCCCAGGATTTTTCATTTTTGTTAATTATTATTAAACACTCTTTTGGAGATTTGAAAAAAGACGGTCTTTCCCATTCAAAACTTGATATTTTCTCTCCTGAATTATCCAATACAATACCTTTCTGTACACCTAAAACAAATGGGGTATTGGGCAGATATTTGGCAATTAAATTCCCATATTCATCCAGTATGTCCCAATAACCTAAAATAACTTTTTTTGTTTTATGAGAAAATGAACATATTGGTTTTCCCAAATAATCTTCAAGAAAATATTTTGATGATAAACCTGACTTCCTTGTAATTAAAAAAAATCTATTAGAATTTACTTCTCTTACAAAAATCTTCAATGACAGTATGGTGCGAAACTTGGTTAATCTAACAAATTTACGCCATAAAGAACCTGCTTCTTCTTCGATTATGTAGATAAGCTTGCCGTATGAATCGTACACTTCTGCGGAAAAAGTAGAAAGAATATGCCCAATGTTTTTAATCCTGTAGATCACCAAGATATTTTATCATAGCAAATAAGAATGTAAAATATGACACACATGAAAGCAACAAAAACTTTTTTAGGCAGTTTTTAGAAAAAAAGCAACTGTAATTAGAATTTATAATAACTAATCAATTCCAAAATTATTTTTTCTGTTCAAAAAATCTTTTCCTCTTTCACTTATTCCTAAAATACCTCAAAGCTAATTAAATCAAACACCTCTTCTATCTCTTCAAGAAGTATCTCAAAGGCAACATTTACCTCATTCTTTTTCATAAGAATCTCCATTAATTTTTTTATCACTGCTGCTTAATCAGGGCAAACCTACGTGTCTGCTCTTACATTAATTCCACAATGGTTTTTTTTGTGTTACAACTCACAATAATTCCTCAATATTATCAAGGCTTAGGATTTTATATTCAGGTTTATAATTGTTATAGCTTCCCAAAAGCTTTTTTGATTTTTGTTTGAGCAGTTTTAAATCCGCCTTCTCGGGGTTTAATTTCACTTCCGCAATAAATAATCTCTTATTTTGTTCGTCAACACCAACGATATCAATTTGATTCTTGTTTCCTTTTTCCCAATAACTCCCAATGGTTGCAAACCTTGATTTTAAAAGTTCAATAAACATTTTCTCCAAAAAAATACCTCTATACGTATTAAAATCCCGCAAAATGATTTTTTTTAGGCTATCAAAATTTTCTGACTCAACATAGGATTGATACTTATAGATAAACCTAAACCAAAAGTTTAAGAAATTATCGATAATCTCATATTTCTGGAGTTTCGAATTCGGTTTTGCATTTATCGGCTTGATAGGTTTAATAATATGATAATCTTTTTCTAATCTGTCGAGATAGCCAGAAATATTTTTTTCTAATATGCTCTCTATTTCACTTTTTGATGTTTTTGATGAAGCAATAAGCGACAATATAGAAAAATAGGTATGGTAGTCCTTCCCAAACTCTTCAATTAGCCGATTTTTCCCTTCATCCAAGAATAAACTAAAAGGCGAAATAATCTCGTTTATTATAGTCTCTAACTCAAAGGCACCATATAAAACAAGAAGCTCGATATATTTTGCCACTCCTCCTGTAATGATATAAAAATCCAACAAATTTTTTGGATTATATGCATTGTGGTCCATCAAAATCTCTTTTAAAGTTTCTACTTTAAAGGGTGCAAGGTTTAATTTGTAGTCCGCCCTGCCAAACAACGGTTCTTTCTGATTCTCAAAAATCTTTTGCATAAGAGAGTAAATGGACCCGCAGATTATTAGATGAAGATGGGTACTGTTTTTGTTTAAATCCCAAATTTTTTGCATAGAAGAAAAGATGGAAGGATTTACTTTATAAAAATCTTGAAACTCATCAATAATAAGCGTTAAAGGTGTGTGTTTACTTAATTGCATGATGTATTTAAAGAGGTCTTCAAATCTTTCAAATTTACCAAATAATTCAAAGCCTTTATTTTTAAGCTCCTCGCAAAACTCTTCGCAAAGCAGTTTCTCCTCTTTTCTCGAAACAAAAAAATAGAGATGGTCTTTGTTTACATTAAGAGCTAACGTTGTTTTGCCAATTCTTCTCCTTCCGATAATGAGTGTCATGATGGAATGGACAGATTTTTGCTCATCTGCCTTCTTCAAAAGATTTAATTCATCGTGTCTGTCATAAAATTTCATAATAACAACCACCGTTATAATAACCCGTGTTGTTATAATAAACTATGTTAACGAATTTATCAAGGGCACAAATTATTTGGTTAGATACTGTAATTTTCATCTGTTTTCCAATTAAACGGGGTGTTTAGAATATATTCTCTAATTTTATTCAATTCAATTTCATTCCTGATAATGTGTTCGTAATAATTGCGTTGCCATAAAGATATGCCTGATGTTTGGCAAATTTGTTTTATTTTTTTGGTAACAGATGATTTGTAACCTGAAATAAACGATGATAATGATTTATTTTTTGGTCCGTGCGGACTTTGTTGGGTTAATCGGTTTTGTATGGGTAACCGGCTGGTCGCCCCTACATTGTTAGCACATCCATAACATTTTCATTTTCACATAATTCAATAAACACACAGGTCTGCCCCTACGGTTACGATGATTCGATAATTTTAATTTCATCGTCGGTTAAATTGTATAATTTATAAACTAAATGGTCGATTTCACGTTCTAAATGGCTGGTGTCGGTGTGGGGATTATTCCCCTCTTTTAGAGGGGTGTCCGAAGGACGGGGTGTTTTGGCGGAAAGGATTTGGTCAACGAGGGTTTCTATCTGCTTTACTATGGGTTCATTAGTTGGGGTGACGGGGGGAAGGGGTAGATT
>Ga0197142_1000011_pt1 | contig 149971 bp, 137 predicted proteins | sample GBS60_MetaG_FD_148614 | JGI IMG/M metagenome (GOLD analysis project Ga0197142, IMG submission 148614) | Sediment microbial communities from Great Boiling Springs, Gerlach, Nevada, United States - GBS 60_MetaG | ecosystem: Environmental > Aquatic > Thermal springs > Hot (42-90C) > Sediment... | reverse complement strand
CAATGCCGGGAAGCTCCAACTGGTCATGCGTAATACGGTGGATCGGGAGACGGTGTCGACAAAAGGCGTGAATGAGGCGGTGCTCTTTCAGAGCGGACTCGCGCGCCAGGAGGCGGGGGCGAGGGCCTCGGAGGACGAGAGCCGCCCGACCTCCGCTCGATCGGTTCGGAAGAAGATGGAGACCGCGCCGAGTCCAGAGACACTCAGCAAGAGCATACTCGTCGAGTTGATTCGTGGAAGCGAGCGCACGGTGATCACGTTCCACTGAGAGGAGGCGTCCTCCATTGGGCAGACTTTCGGTCAGTCCGTGAGAGGCGCGCTGGGAAATCGGGATCCGTTGGGGAGGGGGGATCATGGGGGAGAAAGCACCGATCCGCTATCGTCCGCCGTTTGGCGGGAAGCACCGTCGCGCGATCCTGTTGCTCGGAGGTCTCTTGACGCTCGCCGTTGGGAGTGGCGGTCAAGAGTTGGCCTTGGCACAGGTTCCTGGAATGCGCGTGCGCTTCGCCGACATTCGACAACAGGCCGCCGAGCTGCTCCTGCATGTGAATCGTTCTCTGCTCCTGCAATTCGATGAAGCGCTTCAGCGGGTGGCCATCTCCGAGCCGAAGATCGCGGAGGCGGTGATTGTGACGCCGACGCAAGTACTCCTTAACGCCAAGAGCATCGGCCGATGCACGCTCGTCGTCTGGAGCAGTGTAGATCCCGATCGACCCGGTTTCTTCCAGGTGGCCGTCGGAGCAGATCTGGAGCCGCTGATCCAACGTGTACGCGCGCTCTTTCCCTCGGAGAGGATTGCCATCGAGCCGATGGAAGATCGCATCGTCCTCTCCGGCACGGTCTCATCGGAGAAGGTCGCCGAGCGCGTAGCGCAGTTCTTCGAGGGGATGGGTCTGAAGATCGTGAACTTGCTTGCGCCGGCTCCAGCTTCCACCAAGCAGGTGCTCCTGCAGGTGCGCGTCGCCGAAGTGAATCGGCGGGCGCTCCAGGAATTAGGGGCCAACTATACGATCGCGCAGCAAACGATCCCCGCCTTCATCGGGACGAACATGTTTCACACGCCCCTGGGCAGCTTGGTCGGTGGGGTGGCCGACATGACCTTCAGCGATATGGTCAACCTCGCGCTCTTTCAGCGAAGCAGTGGCGCTGGGGCCTTCATCCGGGCATTGCAATCTCGCAATGCCATTCGGACCCTGGCCGAGCCGAATATCATCGCCCTGAATGGACAAAAGGCGAGTTTCCTCGCCGGCGGAGAGTTCCCCTATCCGGTGGTTCAGGGAACGGGCGGCAATCTCGCCATCACCATCCAATTTCGCGAATTCGGTGTGCGCTTGAATTTCACCCCGACGATTGTCGAGGGAGATCGGATTCGCTTGGAATTGGAGCCGGAGGTGAGCGCCCTTGACTTCACCACTGGCGTCACGATCGCCGGAACGCGCATCCCCGGTTTGGTGAATCGAAAGGCGAAGACGACACTCGAGCTGGAGGATGGGCAGAGCTTCGCTCTGGCCGGACTCCTTTCAAACGAGGTCACGCGCATGGCGGCACCGATTCCCGGGCTTTCGTTTCTCCCCGTTCTCGGCTACCTGTTTCGCAGCCAACGATACGTGAACAACGAGACAGAGCTCGTCTTCATCTGCACGGCGCACGTCGTCAAGCCCGTGAGTCCGGAGCACCTGCCGCCGCTCCCCGGACAACAAGGCCCGGAGCTGCAGGGGCTCGAAGGCTTTTTCGGGCATCGTGCTCCAGCCGTGCGCAAGGAGGAGAGGAAGGAGAAGAAGTAGGAGGGAGCAGGATGCTCGTTCCGATGTCCGTGATCTTGGTCGGGAAAGATGCGCACCTGCGGGCAGAGACGCGGACGCATTTGGCGGCGACAGGACGCGTGCATATCATTGCGGAGAGTTCGGATTATCAACGGGCGAGCGAGCTGATCGGACAGTTACACCCACAGGGCGCCATCATCCTCATAGATGGAGACGAGGACGCTGCACTCGATCTTGTGCGAGAGATCGGTCGCGAGCATCCGCACACGGCGATCATCTGTACGGGAAAGCAGTGCGCGAGCGAGACCATCGTGCGGGCGTATCGCGCCGGCGCACACGAATTCCTCATGCAGCCTCCCGATCCCCAAGAATTGAGAGAGGTGCTGGAGCGGCTGGAGGCCTTTCTCGGAGAAGGTAAGGCGAAGCGAGTCGGACGCGTCATCGCCGTTTACAGCAGTCGCGGGGGGAGCGGGACGACGACGATCGCCGTCAACGTGGCGGTCACGCTGGCTCGACGCACGCGCCAGGAGACGGTCATCGTCGATCTCAATTTCCAATACGGATGCCTTCCGGTCTTCTTCGGAATCGAACCGATATATTCGATGACCGACGTCGCTCATAACGAGTCGCGACTAGACGTTCAGCTCCTGCGGAGTTTTCTGACGAAAGTCACCCCTCAGCTCTTCTATCTGGCCGCTCCGCTCAATCCGGAGGAAGCCGACGACATCTTCCCGGCGCATCTGGAGATGACGCTCGGGCTGCTGCGCACGCAATTCGCGCACGTGATTCTAGACACGCCGCACATCTTGGATCCGAATACGGTCGCTGCATTGGATCACGCGGACGCGATCCTCGTTGTGACCACCACAGATCTGGCCTCGCTCTACACGACCAAGCGCGCTCTGGAGACCTTCCGGCGTTTGGGTTATGAGGCCGAGAAGATTCGGCTCGTCGTGAATCGCTATGCGAAGAACAAGGAGGTGCCGTTGGAGAAGATCGGGGATGTCCTCGGGCAGAACATCGCCCTCGCGCTCGTCGAAGATCCGCGGGCGGTGCTGGAGGCGATCAACATGGGGAAGCCGCTGGCGCTCTCGGAATCGAAATCACCGCTGGTGCGGCAGTTCGCGGAGTTGGTGAAGCTCATAGCGCCAGTCGAGGAAGCATCGGCTTCCGAGGGGACGTCGGAGCGGGGAGTGTTCCACCGGCTCTTCGGAGGAGGACGGCGATGAGCGTGTTGAAGAGCCGCTTGAGACGACTCTCTCCCACACCAGAACCTGATGGAAACGGCATCGGGAGACGCACGCCCGATACCGGGCCTTCCTCGGAGCCCGCGCGGATCGTGACTCTCGAGCGGCCGAGGGAATCCGTCGCAGGTGCGCGCGTGCTCTCGGCGGGCGAGGATTCCCGATCTGCTCAGGCGGAGGGGCGACGCTCGACGCCAGCGCGCCCGGAGGAATATCAGGCGCTGAAGACGAAGATCCATCGGGACTTGATCAACAAGCTGGACTTGACGCGGTTGGAGAAGATCGAGCCGAGCACGCTGCAGGCGCAGATCGCACAGATCGTCGAGCGGATGTTGGAGGCCGAGGCCACGCCGCTCAGCATGGCCGAGCGCGAACGGCTGGTCGCCGAGATTCGAGACGAACTGTTCGGACTCGGGCCGTTGGAGCCGCTCTTAAACGATCCGACGATCTCCGACATCCTGGTCAACACCTATCGGCAAGTCTATGTGGAGCGCTTCGGCAAGCTCTATCTGACCGATGTGCAATTCAAGGATAACGATCATCTCATGCAAATCATTGATCGCATCGTCTCGCGCGTCGGTCGGCGCATTGATGAAGCCTCGCCTATGGTGGACGCGCGGCTTCCGGACGGCTCGCGCGTGAACGCCATCATCCCGCCTCTGGCAATAGACGGGCCAATCCTTTCGATTCGTCGCTTCGGGACGATTCGCCCCACCATTGACGAATTGATCCGGCACGGAACGCTGACGCCGGAGATCGCCTATCTGCTCGAGGGCTGCGTGAAATGTCGCCTGAACATCGTCATCTCCGGCGGCACGGGGGCGGGCAAGACGACGCTTCTCAATGTCCTCTCCTCGTTCATCCCGAACGATGAGCGGATCATCACGATCGAGGACTCGGCCGAGCTGCAGTTACAACAAGAGCACGTCGTGCGTTTGGAGACGCGACCGCCGAACATCGAGGGCAAAGGTGAGGTGACGCAACGCGATCTGGTGCGCAACAGCTTGCGCATGCGGCCGGATCGCATCGTCGTCGGCGAGGTGCGCGGGGCCGAGGCCATTGACATGCTCCAGGCGATGAACACAGGGCACGATGGGAGTTTGACGACGATTCACGCCAACTCCCCGCGCGATGCGCTCTCGCGCCTGGAGACGATGGTCTCGATGGCCGGGTTGAACCTCTCGGATCGCGCCATTCGGCAGCAGATCGCATCGGCGATCAATCTCATCATCCAGGCAGCTCGCCTGAGCGATGGCTCGCGCAAGATCGTCTCCATCTGCGAGATCACGGGGATGGAAGGGGATGTGGTCGCCATGCAAGAGATCTTTTTCTTCGAGCGATTGGGTGTGGCCGAAGATGGTCGCGTGATCGGTCGGTTCCGCGCCACGGGCGTCCGCCCGAAGTTCGCCGATAAGCTCGAACGCTCGGGGTTCCGGCTCCCCAGCTCCCTCTTCGACGATACGGTCGAGTTGGGGACGGGCGAATCCGCGTGGTTCGAGCCCGATAAGGTATGGTGAGCGCAAGGGGACACTTATGCTGGTCCTTCTCATCCTGGTGACATTCGGCCTCTTCGCCATCGGGCTCTATCTGCTCCTGATTCGGGGACAGGAGGAGTATCACCGCGCGGTGTACAAACGGTTGGAGAGTCTGCTGCGCTCGAAGACGGTGGAGACGGCGACCGATGAGGCGATCCACATCTTGCGGGAGGAGATCGAGAGCCGGTTGCCGTGGGTACAGCGGCTCGCCGTGCGCTTTCGGGTGGGCAACGAGCTGTTTCGCTTGATCGAGCAAGCAGATGTCAACATCCGTCCACATCATCTGCTGTTGCTCATCGTCGGCCTGGCTGTTGGGACGAGCGCCTTCACGTGGTGGATTCGAGGATCACTTCTGGCCGCAGCCATCATGGGTGCGCTCGCCGGAGCGGCTCCGATCCTCTATCTCGCGCGCGTGCGGCGGCGCCGGTTGAATCAGTTCCTGGAGCAATTGCCCGATGCTCTCGAGCTCATGACGCGGGCCTTGCGCGCCGGCCATGCCTTCAGCAGCGCGCTCAGTACGGTGGCTGCCGAGATGCCGGATCCGATCGCCAAGGAGTTCCGCCGCACGTTCGAAGAGCAGAACCTGGGGATGAGCCTGAAGGTCGCTCTGGATCATTTGGTCGAGCGCGTGCCGCTTCTCGACCTCAAGCTCTGTGTGACAGCGATCCTCATTCAAAGAGAGACGGGAGGGAATCTGGCCGAAATCTTGGAGAATATCGCCATGGTCATTCGCGACCGGTTTCGGATCCTCGGTCAGGTTCGTGTCTACACGGCGCAGGGACGGATGACGGGGTGGATCATCGGCGTGATTCCCTTTGCGCTGGCCTTTTACATCTACCTTGTCGCTCCCGACTACATCGGATTGCTCTTCACGCACCCGGTAGGGAAGGCCATGGCTCTGATGGCGCTTGTGTTCGAGGGGCTAGGCATTCTCATGATTCGCCGGATCGTCAATATTTCTGTGTGAGAGGCGCGCGATGGTGACGGTGATCGCGCTTTTGGCGTTTCTGACGGTCATGTTTCTGGCTCTGTCGGTCTACTACGCACTCGTGCCGCAGGCGCCACCGGTGGTGGAGCGGCTCGAGCAGCTGAAGGAGCGGCGGATGGTGCGCGCGATCCCGAGCGTGGGGGAGCAAAAGGCGCTGCTCCTGGCATGGGTGCGTCGCTGCCTTCACGCAGTCGGTCGGCGTTTCGGTTCAACGGGTCGGACCAATGAGGCGTTGCGCAGGCGGCTCCTGCGGGCCGGGTTTTATGGCGAAACGGCCGTCGCCGATTATCAAGGGATTCGCCTGGCGTTGGCCGTCGGCTTGCCGCTTGGATTCACCGTCGTCCTGACGCTCTGGCGCGTCCCGATCGCGGGAGTGATGTTCGCCTTGCCCATACTGGCGCTCGTAGGGCTGGTCCTTCCCTCCCTCGTCCTGGATTCGATGATCGCGCGACGGCGGGAGCGCATTCAGCGCAGTCTCGCCGATGCCGTGGATTTGATGGTCGCGTGCGTCGAGGCCGGATTGAGCATCAATGCCGCGATCCTGCGGGTCGCACAGGAGCTGAGGGGGGCTCATCCGGACATCGCGCAGGAGTTGCAACTCTGCGCCTTGGAGATTCGCGCCGGGAAGCCGCGCGATGAAGCGTTCCGCGCCTTGGGCGAGCGCACAGGAGTTCGGGATATGAAGGCCTTGGTCGCTATGCTCATTCAAACCGAGCGGTTCGGCACAAGCATCGCGCGGGCCTTGCGCGTGTTCGCCGATTCGCTGCGGACAAAGCGGCGTCAGCGCGCCGAAGAGGCAGCGGCGAAGACGACGATCAAGCTGATTTTCCCCTTGGTCTTCTTCATCTTCCCTGCTATTCTAGTCGTGCTGTTGGGTCCCGGCTTGATCCGGATCATGGAGACGATCGGAACGTTGACCGTGGGAAAGTGAGGGGTCTTGACCGGGATGGATCAAACTGAGGAGGGGAACGATGCTCAACATGGCGATCTGGCTACAGGGGGAGGCGGAACGAGGGGTCCCGACGACCAATCTGATCGTCCTCGCTGTATTGATCGTCATTGCGGCGATCCTCCTAGTGGTGGTCGTGAGGAAGCGGAGGGCGCGGGAATAAGTGGCTGGGCTGCCGGGCGCTCTCGCGATTCGCATCTAGTTTCCGTAAAGGGAAGGTCCAAGGGGCAAGGATCAGGCATAAGGGGGGATGAAGGTCTGGAACGCGACGCGGGAGGTCTGGCTGGCCTCGCATGTCGAGGTGGCTGATCGGTTCGTCCAGCGACTCGTGGGGTTGCTGGGGCGAACCTCTCTGCCATCGGAGCACGGGCTTTTGATTACCCGGTGTGACTCGATTCACACCATCGGGATGCGTTTTTCCATTGATGCCCTCTTCGTAGATCGAGACGTGCGGGTCGTCAAGGTCGTCGAATCGCTCAAACCCTTTCGCATCGTCCTGCCGGTCTGGCGGGCCATCGCCGTCCTCGAGCTTCCGGCCGGGACGATTCGGCGAACGGGCACGCGGGTCGGAGATCACTTGTGTTTTCTCGACTGAAGAGAGCACGCTCGAAAGGAGGGTAAGAATGGTGAGAACGTGGGATCGCCGAGGGATTCTCGGTCCGGTACTTCTGCTGGTCCTCCTCGGATCTGGGTGCACAAGTCTGCGCGGAGGCATACGGAAGCTCCTGGTCATCGAGGTGACGCCGAGGAGAGAGGGAGTGCGCGACTCTCTGTCGGAGAGGATCCGTCCTCGCGTGGCGGTGGGAGGCGGAGCGCCCTCCGAGTCCGACGGGGCTGGGGATGATGAGCTTTCGGTCTATCAAGAGCTGGCCCTGCTTCGGCCTGAGGATCCTGTCGTGCGCTTCCACTTGGGTAGGATTTATTTGGAGCGCGGGCTGCTCGATCAGGCGATCTTCGAGTTGGACATGGCCACATCTCTGGACCCGAAGCGCGTCGAGGGGTTGTTGTTGCTCGCTCGGGCGCTTCGGTTGAAAGGACAATATGACCTGGCGATCGCGAAGCTGCGGGCGGCGACGCTGCTCGATCCGACGTTCGTGGAGGCGTTCATCGAGCTGGGGATCTGTTGGGATCAGCGGGGATTCTACGAACGAGCGCGTCAAGCATATCAGCACGCACTGCGCTTGCGCCCGAAGGATCCGGACGTCTACAACAACCTCGGCGTCTCCTATCTCTATGAGGGCAACGAGGAAGCCGCTGTGAAGCATCTCAAGAGAGCGTGGGAGCTGGATCCGACGAATCCGCGGACGAACAATAACCTCGCGCTCATCGCCGCTCGACGCCGGCAGTACGATCTGGCGTTCGAGTACTTCGCGCGCGCACACGGAGCAGCTGTTGCTCACAGCAACGTGGGATATCTCTTATTGCGCGACGGCGAGTTGGAGAAGGCGATCGCCCATTTGCAGGAGGCTGTGCGATTGCGACCCCACAGCTTGCGGGCGCTCGCGCATCTGGAATCGGCGCTGCGCTTGAGCGGGCGTGTGGCGGAAGCCGAACAGGTGCACGCGCAGTACCTGAAGGCTCAATTGGCCGAAGCAGTATCCTCTCTCCCTCCCCCGCCTCGGTGACCGTCGCGCTCTTCTTCCCAGACGTATTCGAATCACCTGCGCGTCCCTCGCTTTCTCAAGAGGGCTTCCACAGAAGCTGCGGTCCTTCTCTCTGAGGACGTCCCCTCGGACGCACCTATCGCTCTCTCTCTTCGAAGAAGGGGCTTGACCTTATAGTTTGCTGCAAGGCCTATAATCCTTGCCGGACGTGTGAGGAGATGCGAGATGTCGGACAAGAGGATGCTCTTCATTGGCGAGCTGGCGAAGGCCGTAGGGGTGAGGCCGCAGACGATCCGCTATTATGAGCGTGAGGGATTGCTCAGGCAAACAGCACGGACGCGCGTGGGCTATCGCCTCTATGACGAGGACGCTGTGGCGCGCGTGAGGTTCATCAAGGCGGCGCAATCGCTCGGACTCTCGCTTCGGGAGATTCGCGAGCTGATCGCGCTCGGCGCAGAACGATCCCCCTGCGGACGAGTGCGCAAGCTGCTCCGAGAGAAGCTGCAGGCACTCGATCGAAGGATTGCCGAACTCCGAGCCTTCCGTCGGGAGCTGGCGGCTCAGATCGCGGCCTTGGATCAGTTGCCCGATCAAGCGGACTCGTCTCCCTATGTCTGCTCGCTCATCATGACCATTGCCCGGCATCACGGGCCACCCCAAAGAAAGAAAGGAGGAATGACCGATGCGATGGACACGACGGATCGTGTTGCTGCTTCTTTTGAGCGGAGCGGTCGGGACCGGGGTGCTCTACGGGTTCAAGGCAGCGGAGAATCCGACGAGCTGTCCCGGTCGGATCGTCTGTCCGCTCACGGGAAAGATCATCTGTCAAGACGCCTGCCCGCTGAGGAAATAGCGCCGTGAGGCGTCTTGGCCTTTGACCGCCGGAGCGCCATCAAAGGTGCTCCGGCGAGAGTCAAGGAGTTGAAGGATGAGTGAAAAACTTTCCAGACGACTATTGCCCGGCATCACGGGCCACTTAAAAGAAAGAAAGAAAGGAGGAATGACTGATGCGTTGGACATGATGAATCGTGTTGCTGCTTCTTCTGATCGGTCCGTTTGGGAGTTAGGATGGGCGCGGACTCACAAACGAACGACGCTCCGCGTTTCGGCCAGTGTACCGCAAAGTCGCCAATTAAGGCTGAAACCCCCGGTGAGTTACCGCCTGGAAACTGGACGCTGTCGGCTATGCCTAGTTGGCGCGAGGACCACAGGACTGCACCTCTTTTTGTAGCGAGCGTAACGATGAATGCCGGTAAGGGGCTGACAATTGAGAGCGTAACGCTGAAAAATCGCTCATCCAAGGCCGTGGAAGCAGTGAGACTTAAATGGGAGGTAGCTACCCGTGATGACTTGGATTCTGTGCTCTTGCAAGGTGAAACTCCCTGGATTCAGATTCCTCAGGGAATCCCACCGGGGGGGCAGGGTAGTGGTAGATTATCCTGTGGTCTCGTTCGCCGATATCTACGAATTTGTCTCTGGGTCTCTCTCTAGAGACTTCTGGCTGGGGGTTGCGGTAAGTGAGATTGTGTATCAGGATGGGTCGAGGGAAAACAGCTCAGCATGGACGAAGGCCGGCGTGTCTCACTATTTGATTATCGCAGGATGTCCAAATCAAACCTGCGTGTGGGGGCCAGAGAGAGGGTGCTTTTGGTGCAACGGTTCAGTGGGATTTGGTTGTGCCCCGGCGAGGGACTGCCAAAGTTGCGAGATTTGGAAATGTGCAGAGGAATATTATGGACTTCTCAATGCGGGGAGGGAAATTGCGGATTGGTGAGCGTGGGGAGGAGATTGGTAAAAAAAAGTTTTCCTCGATCTGCTGTTTCCCTCACCGCAGACAGACAAGAGAGCGTATCGGTCTCCTTCCAGATGCCTTAGTTGATGGCTGGTCAGATCTCCTCTCTTAGGGTAAGAGCGGCGTAACAACCTGGTTTCTGATCCTTACACCTCAGAACCTCCTCACGCGATTAGCTCTCCCTTTGGCTCCAAGTCCTGCTTTCTCTATTGTAGCTCGCAATTCCCCTTCGCCTCGAACTCCAACATCATAGCTTACTATCTTCCCACTTCTGTCGACTACGATCGTCACTGGGATGATCTCGACTTGGTATTGCTGCCATACCTTTCGAGAGGTATCCACAAGGATGGGGAAAGTGTAATTATTCTTGTCCAGAAAATCGCGAACGACTCCCGGAGCCTCATTAGTGATACCTAGAACTACCAACTCTCTTGTCCGGAGCTCGCGATGTAGCTTTTCGAGGCGGGCCATTTCTTCTCGGCATGGACCACACCACGTGGCCCAGAAGTACAGCAGGACGACTTTTCCGCGCAGGTTACTCAAACTGAGTTCTTTCCCTCTTAGGTCTTTGAGTGTAGTTCCTGAGGCACTTCGCTCCTGACCCCTGCGAGTTCTGCCGAGGACTTTTATCACCCCTGCTGATCCCTCGCATACGGGCGCCTGACGGTGTGGTCGTAGCCCATGGGGCTTCTCGTTTCAATACCTCTCTCTCGACAGATGCGCTCCAAAAGGGGCAGGACGGGTGTGCTTTTAGTGCAGGAGCCATTGAGGCTTGACACTGGAGTTGGCTTCAGGGTTTATACTGTGCGCGTGGAATTGGCTGTGGGAGAGGGCGCTCTGCTGAAGATCGGGCAGGTGGCCGCCGAGGTGGGGGTGAGCGTGGATACGCTGCGGTACTACGAGCGGTTGGGGCTGTTGCCCCGAGCGGCTCGGACGTCGAGCGGCTATCGGCTCTACGATCGGCGGGTGATCGAGCGGGTGGACTTCATCAAGCGAGCGCAGAGTGTCGGCTTCACGCTGGAGGAGATTCGGCAGATGTTGAGCCTCGAGACGGCCGATCCGCAGACGTGTGGGCACGTCCTGGGGATGATCGAGGCGAAGCTCCGGGAGCTTGACCGGCGCTATGAGGAGATCAAGCGATTGCGGCGGGAGCTGTCGGCCTACAAATCCGAATGCGAGCGGGCCATTGTCCGACAAGAGAGCTGCCCGGTCATCGAGGACTTCATTCATCCAAGAGCTCGACACCGCCGGAGCACCGGCGAGAAAGGCTCTCACGTATCGGTGAGAAAATCGAAGTGTAAACGCTGAGGTCGGCTGTGCTTTTCACAGGGAGATTCGGACCTCGTCTTCGAAGAAGAGTCATCTGGCCATTTCCGGGAGGCCGACATTTCTTCTCTTCGGGGAGGGAGGACCATGAAGAAAGCTATCGCTTTTTGGGGAGCATCGCTCGTGGGGGCGGCTGCTGCCTCATTGTGCTGCAGTGGGCCACTGGTGGCCACGCTCCTTGGCGTGGGGAGTTTTGGAGCGGCAACTGTCCTTGAGGCGTGGCGGCCGTATCTTTTGGGCATCACGGGAGTGTTGCTGGGAGCCGCGTTTTATTTCACCTATCGCAAGGGAGAGGTGAGATGCGCCGACGGCACATGTGTGCGGCGAAGCGCTCCGTGGTGGAATAAGGCGCTGCTCTGGATCGTGACGGTCCTCGTCGTCTTGGTTGCCGCATTCCCGTATTATGCGGGGCGACTCTCAGCGGTCTTGAATCGTTCGGGGAATGGTCCTATCGCCGTGAATCCGTCACTGGCAGCCGAGCAAGGAGCGAAGGTGCGGATGTCCGTCACCGGCATGACCTGCCCCCGTTGTGCTGCTGCAGTGGAAGCTGCGCTCAAGAGGCTCGCCGGAGTTAGTTCGGCAGCGGTCAACTTTGAGAGAGGCGAAGCTGTGATCGAGTTCGATCCCGCTCGGGTGCAGATCGAGCACTTGGTCGAGGTGGTCAAAGAGAGCGGGTCCACGATGAATCACAGGTTCGCGGTCGAAACTGTCGCTGTGGCGATTCGCGTTCAAGGGATGACGTGCGCCGGTTGTGCGGAGGCCATCCGCCGGGCGCTCGCCAAACAGGAGGGCGTGAGATCTGTCGAGGTCAGCCTAGAAGAGAGACACGTCGTCGTGGCCTACGATCCCGCGAAGATCACGGCCGAGAAACTCGTCGAAGCCGTCGCTAGAGCCGGATTTGCGGCCAAGCTGTGAACAACTCCTGCAGGGGAGGGGACGCGGTCGCGAGAGAAGCGTGTATGTCACGAAAAGAGTGCAGCGCAAGAGGGCATCGGACGCCACGATTATTTTTCGAAGAGGAGGGATCATGTCGGAGCGTTGCCAGGTTCCCGTGGATCACCGGAGCTCGGAGGCTCAGTGTCCGGTCTGCGGGCAGAAAGGTCAGCATGTGAAGCGGCGGACGCTGGAGCATCTGCTCACGGAATCGGCTCTGGCTCGCCTCACGGATTATCCATATTTCTTTTGCGCGACGCCGATGTGTCCGGTTGTTTACTTCTCGAACGAAGCTGGCTCTCGCTTTCACAAGGAGGATGTGCGAGTGCGTATCGGGGTGAAAGAGACCGAGGACCCAGTACCAATCTGCTATTGCTTTGACATCACCGAGCGGATGGTGCTCGAGGAGATCGAGGCGACAGGGCGTACGACCATACCCGACTATATTAAGGCTCAGGTCAAGGCCGGGCGTTGCGCCTGCGAGACGAAGAATCCATCGGGCCGATGTTGCCTCGGCGTTGTGACCTCTGTTGTGCTCAGGGCCTTAAAGCAAAGGGAAGCAAGGCTGCAGGACGGAGAGCCCGCCCGAATCCCTGCGCTCGGATGCTGCGAGCCGCTCACCAAGTGAGGTCTCGTCTCAGGCCCTGAGAAAGCGTACAGGGGAGGGAAAGTCCGCCATGACCTGCCGCCGATGTCGAATCAAAATGGTCGAGTAGAGACAGAGCTTTCACAAGCAGCGAAAATGGACCTGCCCTTTCTTCTGGCGAGTGCGCCTGCAGCTGCAGGGTCCAGAGCTGCACGAAGAATTTCAGGAGGGGGGATTAACTCTGGAGGTCGCTTTACACCACGCCCTCAAATGAGGGGGAGGACTTCGATGAGGAGGAGGGATACGGGGAGAAGAGGAACGACGCTGTTCGCGTCCGTGATTGCAGCCATCGCGGCTTCGCTCTGGTGCATTGGGCCGCTGGCGGCCACACTCCTTGGCATTGGCAGCTTCGCCGCGGCGACAGCGTTTGAAAGCTGGCGACCCTATGTGCTAGGCGTCACCTTTGCGCTGCTGGCGGCCGCTTTCTACTATAAGCGAGAGGTGGCGTGCGCTGACGGGACCTGTGCGGTTAGCCGCGCCCCGCGCCGGAACAAGGTAATGCTATGGATCGCCACTGGGGTGGTGATCCTCTTTGCCGGAGGTGAACCACAATGGCTGATTGCTGCGCACCTGACCCCAAAGATCTCGTCGGCCACCGGCGGATCTCGCTGCTGGTGTGGGGAGTGCCCCTGATGGCGTTTCTCTTGGGCACTTTCGTCAGCCCGACATTTCGGATGCTGCTATGGACGGTCTCCCTTGGCGTGGCTGGTGTGGCCTGCCTGGTTAACGCCTCCCGCTGTGGCCGGAGGCATTGCTATTTCACCGGGCCGTTCTTCCTCATTGGGGCGGTGGCGGCTCTCAGCTATGGATTAGGACTGCTCCCGCTCGGTCCACGTGGGTGGATCTGGATCGGTATGGCCGTGATCGTGGGTGGCAGCATCTTGACCTTTCTGCCCGAGCGACTCTGGGGAAAGTATGTTGCCCGATCCTGAGAGCAAGGAGGATGTATGATGAACATAACAAAAGTCTCACTGGTCTTGTTGGCTGTGCTTTGCGTATCTCTATCTGCGCGCGCACAGACCACGCCGCTTCGTCTCAAAGTGGTCGGCGATGTCCAGACGAACAAGGCGCTCAAGATTCTTTGACCGGGGACCGTGAGCGGTATGCTCCAACGCCAGGCTGGCGTTGAAAAAGCGAATTACTCCCGCGCCGGTGTGATTGAACTTGAGGCCAATGCCGAAGCCCCGTTTGAAGTGAAGAAAATCCTTTCGGTGCTCAAAGACGAAATGGGTTTTGATCCCATCAAAGAAATCGAAGTCGCTGTGGTTGGGCGGGTCGACTCAACCTCCAAGGAGTGGACCATTAAACCCAAAAACAGTGAAGAGGTGTTCCTGCTGGCCGAGAACGAACAGTTCCAGAAGCTGAAGGCAACAGAAGGTATTCAGAATCAAGAAATCACACTGACGGGGAAACTGCACAAGCGAGAAAATGACGTCTTCGTCCTGGCCGTGGATAGTTTTCAAGTCAATCCCTCAACACCCTAGCTGATGACCCGATCGAATTTGAGCACGTCGCCGGACAGCCATTGGGTTCTCGCTAGTGGACACCGGCGGGAAAGGCGAAGTGTTTATCATCTCAGCGAGATGATCCCGGAACGACCGGGCCACTTTTATGCGGAAAAGTACTTGACTCTGGAGTCGCCTCTAGGAATTACAATCCAAGCCGTGTTCAAGATCGGCGAAGTAGCCGCGAGAAGCGGGGTCAGCATTGACACGCTCCGCTACTATGAGCGGATGGGGTTGCTGCCTCAGATGGCACGCATCCAGAGTGGCTATCGCGTCTATGATCCAAAGACGATCGATCGAATCGCCTTCATCAAGCGGGCGAAGGGCTTCGGTTTCACGCTTGACGAAATCTGCGATCTCGTCCGGGCTGAGCCGGTCATCGAGGATTTTCTTCACGGCTTCTATAAGCAGACGAACAACAACGGAGGGAACAAATAATGAAAAGAGAAACAACGCTCGTCGCATCCGTGATTGTGGCCATCACGGCTTCGCTCTGTTGCCTGGGTCCGATTGTCGCAGCGGTCGTTGGGCTGGGCAGTTTTGGGGCGGCGGCTGTTTTTGACGCCTGGCGGCCCTATCTACTGGGGTTGAGCTTCGGACTGCTAGGGTTGGGGTTTTACTTCACCTCTCGCAAGCAGGAAGTGCACTGCGCCGATGGGAGTGTGTGCGCGACGCGCCCTTCCGTAGGTCGGTGGAATAAGATCCTGCTGTGGCTGGCGACAGGATTGGTTGTAGCCTTCGCCGCCTTTCCGTATTACTCCGGCGCTGTCTGGGCCCTCTTGCTGCCCAGGTGGGACACGCAAGCGATAACTGATCCGTCGGCCACAGGCGATTCCGCGTCGCGAGCGAGCACATTCACCGTGGCGGCGCAAGCAACCCAGCAAGCTTCACCGGTGGAGGAACAGCAAAACAGCACGGCCAAGCAGGCGGTGGAGGCCCCGCGAAATGGAGGCGTTGCTCGGAGAAAGGGCTCAGCATCAAAAGCCCCGACGCCCGGCGTACCTTCCAGCATTGGTGAACCACGGGCGAATGTGCCCGCCCTGACTCGCGTGACGATTGAAATTCAGGGTATGCATTGCGCTGGCTGCGCGGTCAACGTCGAGCAGGCGCTCAAGCGGTTGCCGGGCGTTCGCTTCGTAGAAGTGAGCTATGAAGAGGGTCAGGCGGTGGTTGAGTACGATCCCGCGAAAGTCAGCCCGGAGCAGCTCCAGGCAGCCATTGAGAGGATCGGGTACAAAGCTGGAGCTGTACACATCCACTCGCCTGAAAAAGAAGCCAAGCCATCTGGTGCACGCAAGAAGAAGGGTTCATGTTGCTGAGTGAACTTATCTGCTGGGGGAGCTTACTGCTGCTCGCGCTACTCTTTTGAGGCATGGCGGCTCGGCGGACGTGAGGGATAACCCGTCACAAATCTTGAGATACGTGACTCTGGCTCATTCAGGCCGGAAGGAAATTTTTGGAGAGAGTAAAGATGGCAAGAGAAACAAGAACTGGAATGATCACTGTAGACTTGGCAGAGTTGAGTCCTGAGATTCATGACGCCTTGGCTCGCATCCGGGAGGTCGCCTATGCCGATGGCATCTTTCCTTCGCGGGTGAAGGTGCTCACGGCGCTGGCGATTTCCACCATCATCAAGTGCGAGCCCTGTGTGCGGATGTACGTCGAGAAAGCGATAGAGCTGGGTGTCACGCGCGAGGAAATGATCGAGATGCTCAACGTAGCAATGGCGATGGGCGGCTGCCCGGGCGAGGCCTGGGTGCATAAGGCCCTGCTGCTTTATGAAAGTCAGGCGCGAAACCGACCGGTGACGATCACCAGTGACGGCGGCGCGTGTTGCGCCTAGAAGTCCTTTCAAAAATGGCTGGGTCTGCAAGAGGCTGTGGCCCGTCTGATGTCAAGGGGGTTTGAGAGGAGTGGGAGGTCATCGGTCCGCTTTTACCGCTCTGGCTGGGTGAGTGAGCGAGCTGGGCCATTTCCGCCGCCTCGTGGTTCGCCATGAACGATCGGTCGGAGTCTGCTGGGCCTTTGTGGCCTTCGTCCTCATCCGCCTGGACGGAATTCTAAGCCCTCTTTCATGCGGCCACATTTCCGGCTTTTCGGAAGCTCCAAACCTTTTCGGATTGAATTGCGCCCATCGGATTTGTGTCTGCTATGCCGATCATCTCCCTGTATGGGAGTATTGCCTGGCGTTGAGGTGAGCAGCGCCGAACGCGAGCTGAACCGCGAAGCGCCGCGATGTCCCACAGCGTCCGCTCGACCACGACGTTAGGGGTCAGTGTGGGAGTGCTCGTGGCACTCGTCGTCCGGATGGCGGTGGGCCTTGAGGGAATCGTTGGCGTGCGTGTCGAAGAGGGAGACGAAGTGCCTGGGAGGAACTCGTCGGCACCGATGTCATAACCAGCGCCGCTTGGGCGGGGATCGCCATCCATGTCATCGGACACGCCGGAATTCACGCCGGCGTCAATGCCTGCTGAGCCCGCTCGGAGATGTTGGGTGTCATCCAAGAGAAGGCCACCCTCGAGAGGCTCGATGGCTTCAAAGACCGGGCTTCCGCTTTGAGTCACGTGCAGCAGTCGCACCAAGTTCAACAACGTTCTTGTGTGGTGGATTCGCACCTCGCCCTCGAACTCGCTTCCCACGAAGGCGCTCGCGGTCGAGTGAATCACCGTGTTGACCAGCGTGGCGGTGACTGGCCCACCGCTAGATTTCAGCCGCAGCCCTGCCAGCTCAGGCTGATCGGCCCAGGTCAAATGCGCCAACTGCAAGCTCAATTCCCCCGAAGTAACGGCGGCGTCGAACACCGCGCTGTAACTTCCGGGATTGGTCAATGAGTTGTAGGCCAGCACGACATTGGTCATCTTCACAGTCGTGACGCCGGTTCCCTGTTTGAGCAAGCTCATGGCGGCGGCTTGGCTTCGGGCCGCGTTCTTGCGCATGGTCACGCGGTTGAGCCGCAAGGCCGTCTCCGGAAATGTGAGCCGCGCTTCTAAGGCGCCGCCTTCGCCAGAGGCGGTATTGCGGGTGAACGCGGTGTTCTCGATTACTACTGGTCCCGCTGGCTGGAAGATGTATAATCCGCCACCCCGTGAAGACCGATTCTGCTCGAAGCGGCAGTTTACAATCGTGAGGCCGCGGCCGAAAACGATCCCTAGGCCCCCTCCCGCTCCGTCAAAGGTTTCCGCTCGATTATGGCTGAACGTCACGTTTTCAACCCGGCTTCCGGAGTTCAGCGACCACAAGTAGGCACCGCCCCCGTCGCTGAAGGCTTGCGCGCGACTGGCTACGTTGCCGGTAATCACGCAGTCGCGGAGATTCAGGGTTACGTGACGAGCAAACAGCCCACCGCCGCAGTCGCTGCCGGTCCGCACGCAAACCTGATTCGTGCCGGGTGGGTTGCCCAAGCCAGTGTAATCGCCGTTGGTGATCGTGAAACCGGCCACAGTCACTGTCTGAGTGCCGTTGCCGACGATAGAGATGCCGCGTCCTTTACCTCCGGCATCAATCACCGTCCGATTCATGGCCGGGTCAGGCGTCTCCCAATTGCTGTTGGTATAGCCGCCCTGCAGAGTCAGGCTCTTGGTGATGAGTACCACCTGCGTGTAGGTATTCCCCTCCACGGTCGCCGGCGCCGAGCCAGTGTAGGTCCCGGTGGCGACGCGAACTTCGTCTCCATCCGCAGCGGCGTCGACTGCCGCCTGGATCGTGGCAAAGCAAGGGGAGCGCCCTCCGCAAGCCGGGTCATCAGCAGAGACGTAGAGGATACCGGGAGTGGTACTAGAAGGAGCGAGGCTCCAAGCCTCGTTCAGTAACAGAGCTAGCCCAAAGCCAAGCCCTGGGACCACAATGCTGAGCCAATGATTTGTTCTCATAGATCCCTCGCCCTGACACGCCCTCTTGAAAGCGTTCCGCGTAAGGTCCAAGGTTACCAGCATTTCTCAAGACTCTTCAAGCCGCGCCGTCGCGGCCATCTCCGCTCGGGCGTACCTCCACCATGCACCGCGAGCGCCAGGAGTATGGAGACGTTTCCATAAGATGTCGTGGGATCGCCTTAGGGGGAGCCGGCGCGCGGCGATCAGGACGGTCTCTTAAGTGGGGAACATCCTCGCTGTGAGTGCGCGCTCGGGACATCGTGTCTCACAAGAGGAGATTGTGAGGCGGAGTCTTTTTCTGGTATGTTTGGAACCTTATGCGCGCGTGTTTGGTGATTAATCCACAGGCGGGGAGAGGGCGAGCGGGCCGATTCGCCGCACGCGTGTGGGCACTTTTGCGACGGACGTTTCGCGACGTGGAGATGACGCGGAGCCAGAGTGCAGAGCATCTCACGGAGTTGGCGTCGGAGGCTGTGCGAGTCGGCTACGATGTGGTCATTGGATGTGGGGGGGATGGGACAGTGCATCATCTGTTGGGGCCGATCTCCGGCAGCCCGGTGGTGCTCGGCATTATCCCGCTAGGGAGCGGCAACGATCTGGCGCGAAGTCTCGGTATTCCGCGCAACTACGTCCTCGCGTGTGAGGTTATTGCGCAGAAGAAAACGCGGCGCCTTGATCTCGCGCGTATCGGAGGGCGATTTTTCGCCTCCGTCGCCAGTGTGGGCTTGAGCGCAGAGGTCAACCGCGTGGCGAATGCTCGGACGAGGCCGGCATGCGGTGGCCGATGGCGATATATGCTCGCGCTTCTCCGCGTCATGTGGTCGTACGCGCCGCGTCCCCTGCGGTTGTGGATAGATGGGCGCGAATTGGAACGCGAGGCCGTGTTCGTCGCTGTCGGCAATGGTGCGTTCTTCGGGGGAGGATTTCGTATCCTCCCCAATGCGAGAATGGACGATGGGTGGCTGGATGTGTGCCTCGCGAATCGTCTCGGGCGACTCCGCGTGCTGCGGGCGATTCCGTCTGTATATCGAGGGCGCCATGGTGGTCATCCCGCGGTCGAATTCTATCGCGCGCGGTGCGTCCGGATTCTTTCAACCGATCCTCTCAGACTCTTCGCCGATGGGGAATATGTTCAGGACACGCCCGCGATGATCGAGATCGTGCCGCGCACTCTCGGCGTCTTCGTTCCATGAGGGGATATGCGCACGCCGTTTTACGAGTGTGAGGAAGCTCTGGGAGCGCAGTTTCAGGAGGAAGCGGGATGGATCATCCCATCTGTGTATACGTCCGTCGAGGAGGAGCATCGCGCCGTCCGCGAGGCTGTGGGGATGCTGGACTTCGCGGCGAGGGGACGCCTTCTCGTGCGCGGTCGGGAGAGCGCGCGCTTTTTGCAGAGCATGCTCTCCAATGACATCGCTCGCCTTCCGACCGGCGCGGGCGTCTGGGCGACGCTGTTGACGAACAAGGGGCGGATGATCAGCTTGATGCGCGTGTACCGTCTTGGCGAGGAGTACCTGCTCGATGTTGAGCCGCGCGCGGCGGAGAAGACGCGGCGGACGCTCCAGGAGTACAAGATGGCCCTGCGCGTCGAAGTTGTAGACGTGACGGACTCGCTCCATGTGCTTTCGCTTCAAGGGCCGAAGGCGCGTCGCCTGCTCACATCCGTCCTTAGTAGGGATCTCGCACTCGAGCAGGAGGGGGAAATCACCGCCCATTCGATCGCGCATATTCTCGCTCGCGCGGGAGCGATGGCCGATCCGACTGTTCGCCCGCACGTTTGGATTGCCCGCGCCAGCCATACGGGGGAAGAGGGGTATGACATCTTCATAGACCGGGCCGTGGGACCGGCGATGTGGCGCGCCCTCTGGGATGCAGGGAGGGAGTTCGGCCTTCGCGCCGTTGGGTTCCGGGCTCTCTTTATCTTGCGGTTGGAGGCGGGACGGCCCTGGTATGGCTTCGATGTAGATGAGACGACGATTCCCTTGGAGGCTGGCTTGGAATCGGCGATCAGCTTCACGAAAGGATGCTATATTGGCCAGGAGACCATCTCCATGATTCGGTATCGGGGCCATCTCAATCGGAGACTTGTGGGATTGCAACTAAAGGGCGATCCGCTTCCGGAGCCGGGAGATCGCATTCTTGCGGAGGGGAGCGAGGTGGGACGCATCACGAGTGCGGCGTTCTCGTTCTCACTTCGGACCAATATTGCGCTCGGTTATGTCAAGTGTGCGTGGGGGGATCCTGGGACGCGCCTCGTCGTGAGAACGAAGGATGCTGAAGTTGAGGCGGATGTGTGTGCATTGCCTTTTGTCGTAGGGGGCGAGTCCTCGGTCCGTTCTTGAGGGTGATGGGAGAGAAGGGAACGCGCGGGGAGGATGTGATTCGGTGGGGGGAGCTCCCGTCCTTTGGCGCGCGACCTTTGCCGGAGTTCCCCGGATGGCGGGCGATGCTCGGGCCGGGCGTCATCTGGATGGCGCTCGCGCAGGGAAGCGGCGAGTTGATCTGGTGGCCGCGCTTGGTCGCGAAATATGGCGTGGGATTCCTCTTCCTGATCGTTCCGGCGTGTCTTTTGCAGTTCCCCCTCAACTATGCCATCGGTCGGTATACGCTGCTGACGGGCGAGAGCATCTGGCAAGGATTCATCCGCCTGAACCGGTGGTTCGCGTTGGGACTCTGGGTGTTGATGACGGTGCATTTCTTCTGGTTCGGCGCTTTCGTCACAGCGGGGAGCACAGGTGTGGCGGCCTTGTGGGATTTCCCCCCGGGATGGAGCCAATCGGAGAAGACGCTGTTGTGGTCGTGGGTCATGGTCTTGATTCTCTTCCCAGCTTTGCTTGTGAGCCCCACGGCATATCGGCTCATTGAGCGCTTCATGTTGGGAGTTGCTGTGATCACCGTCGTCGGTTTAGTGATCTCCTGCATGCAACCGGTCGTCCGTGCTGCTGTACCCACCTTCGTGAGAGGACTCTTGAGTCCGCAATTTCCTCCGTTTGCGGAGCTGCCGCGCCCGTGGGATGGGCGTGACGCCACACCGCTTCTGACGGCCATCACCTTCGCGGGTCTCGGGGGGTTTTGGACGCTCTTCTACTCATATTGGTTGCGCGAGAAAGGGGCAGGGATGGCGGCCCATATCGGCCGCATCACGAGCCCGCTGACGGGGAAACCGGAGACAATTCCGCTCGCCGGATATCTTCCTGTTGCGGGATCGGGCGTGTACAAGCGATGGCGCCGTTGGCGGCTCTATCTTTGCGTGGACAGCCTCGTCGGGATCGTCGGTAATGCTCTGACGACGCTACTGACATGCCTTCTGGCATTCGCTTTGTTGTACCCACAGGGGTTGGTCCCGGAGGAGTGGGAATTGGTCGTACATCAGATGCGCTTTTTCGAGGTCAGTTGGGGAAGTGCCGGCAAGATCCTTTTCGCGCTGGTGGCCGCTGCTTTCCTCGGAGATACCTGGATGGCGACGCTTGACGCGACAAGCCGCGTGCATACGGATTTCGCCCTCACGTATTTCCCGAAGGCTCGGCGATACCATCCCCGCGCGTGGTATTACGGAGTGGCAACGGGATTGACAGTGATCACGGTCGTCACGATGCATTTCGCGAGTCCGGCGACGTTGATCCTGCTGACAGCCGTGTTGGGCTTTCTCGGCACAGTCATCTTCACCGGCGCTCTTTTGTGGCTCCACTACCGCTGGCTCCCCCCGCTTTTGCCGGAGCCGGTACGTCCCGGCCGCCTCGGGGCTGGGCTTCTCGGATTTGTGTGGGTTGTGTATCTGCTGCTGGCGGGCCTTTACATTTGGCTCCAATGGCTTCGATGATGGATGGCGTTCGGCCTTCGCACGTGGAGCGATCGAAGGTACTCGCGATTCTCGATCGTGGGATACTCGCGAGCCTCCTGCTCTTCGTCCTCGTGGCCCCGCATTCGATCGCGGCGACGCAGGGCGCTTTTCTCCTCGGCCTCGTGCTGTGGATAATCCGAGTGGTGATCCGACGCTCCCTCGATTATCGGCCCATGGTCTTGGAGCTGCCGATCCTCGGCTTCGTGTGGTTGAGCCTGTTGGCGGCGATCTTCTCGTATGAGCCAGCTTTGAGCCTGCTGAAGGTACGGAGCGTGGGGCTTTTCCTCATTGTCTTTCTCGTTGCGCAGAATCTCCCGAACCAGGAGTGGGGGAAGCGGCTGGCGCTTCTGCTGGTCCTTTCCTGTATGGTCAATGTGGGATACGTCTTTTGGCAGAAGGCTGTGGGGCGTGGGCTTCGGCTTCTGGAGATCTCCGAAGAGAGTCCGCTTCGCCAAGCGGGGATTGGACCGGGCGATGTGCTCTTGCGTGTCGAGGGACGGACGATTCGCTCGCCTGAAGAGGTAGCGGCGGCGGTGGCCGCTAAGCGGGGGGAGCGAGTGCGGCTCTTCGTCTTCCGACCGGAAATTTACCGCCATTATGAGATCCTCATTCCCGAAGAGGCGCCCCCGGAGAATCCGCTCCTCATTCGCCGATCGGAGCCTTGGAAGCATTTCCGCGCATCGGGATTTTACGGGTGGAACTATTTCACCTACGCCGAGGTCGTGCAACTTCTCGGTTCTCTGCTCCTCGGGATATTTCTCGCGCTGCCGAAGAAGCGAAGCGCGCGGGGCATTCTGGCGGCGCTCGGCGTCATGGTGATGGCGTTTGTCATCCTGCTCACGGTGACGCGTGCCGTTTGGGGGGCGTTTGCCCTCTCAGCGTTCGTCATGCTGGTGCATCGGTGGGGGAGGTATGCCCTTGTGATCGGGATTGTCGCCCTTCTGATCGCTGCGCCTGTGGGCGTGCGGCTCCTTCGGCAGGTGCGCTCTGTGCCGCTACTTTCGGCGCGCGAGCCGAGCACGGCGTATCGTCTCACGGTGTGGCGAGAAGGAATTCATCTGCTGCTCAGCCGCCCGAAGCATTGGGTCCTGGGCATCGGCATGGACAGCCTCAAGGCGCGATGGCGGGAATGGGGGATGTTTCAGGAGGGCCGGCTTCCGCTCGGGCACATGCACTCGAGTCCCGTGCAGATCGCGTTGGAGCGCGGCCTTCCGGCGCTCTTCTTCTGGTTCTGGTGGTTCGCTCGATACCTTCGGCTCCTTCGCCTCGGGCTGCGTTCCGACGCTGTGAATCGAGATCCGACGCTCGCGGGAATCTACCTGGGGACGTTCGGCGGAACGCTTGGCTTCCTAGCCAGTTCGCTCGTGCATTATAACTTCGGGGATTCGGAGGTGATTATGATCGTCTACTTCCAGATGGGCCTCATCGAGGGATTCCATCGGATGATTCATCAAGAGGGTCGAGGGTGAGCGGACCGCGCGGGTGCGCATTATCTGGGGCCTGTGGGATTTTGCGCTTTCGCGAAGCTTTGGTAGAATGTGCGCGAACCCTGAAGGGGACCGGTAACCTGATGTAAGGAGGAAGCTATGGAGCGACGAAGAGGATGGGAGATAGGGGCTTTTATTTTTCTTTCGGTGCTTGCGTTGGGGCGCGATCCCGTGCTGAGTGCCCGGCAAGAGGCAGCGACGGCTGAGCAAGATTTGCAGCGGGGTCGCATCCTCTTTTATCAACAGAACTATCCGGGCGCAATCGAAGCGCTCAAACAAGCGATCGCCAAGAAGCCGGAGTTGGCTGAGGCCCATTATTTCCTGGGCATGAGCTACTATCGCCTCGCCGATTACGCGCAAGCGGAAGCGGCACTGCGCACGGCGCTCAAGCTCAAGAACGAAAACTACCCCGAGGCGCATTTCGGACTCGGGATGATCTATTTCCGAAAGCGCGAGATGGATCCCGCCGTGCGGGAGTTTCAGACAGCCATTGAACAGCGCGGCGGAAATTATCCCGATGCCTTCAATGTGCTGGGGGTCATCTACTATGGGCAACGGCGGTTCACCGAGGCGATCCGGAGCTTTCGGAAGGCGATTGAGCAGCGCCCTGAAGGGCCGGAGGTCTATTTCAATCTCGGGATGGCCATCGAACACGAGCTCCTCCAGGGAGCAGGATCGAGCGCCTCCGGCGTGACTTGGAACGACGCGATTTCGGCGTATCGGAAGGCGATTGAGCAGCGCGGCACCTATCCGCTCGCTCAAAGAGCGTTGGGACTCGCGCTGATCGGTGTAGATAATGAGGCGGCCATGGTGGAGTTGGGAACCTATCTGCAGCAGGTGCCGCAGGCTCAGGATCGTCTGCAGATCGAGGAGATCATTGATCTCCTCAAGAGGCCGGACGATCCGGCAGCTCCCGTCGAGGAGTTGGGGAAGATCCCGCGCGTGAGCAAAGTGGCGCCTGTGCGTCCGACCGAAGAGGCCGTGAGAAATAAAGTGCAGGGGAGCGTGATCCTGTCTGTGCTCTTCTGTTATGACAAGCGCGCGCGTGTCGTGAAGGTCGTCAAGGGGTTGGGATATGGATTGGACGAAGTGGCCGCCGAGGCTGTGCGTCGAGTCCAATTTGAGCCTGCGACTATTGGAGGCCGTCCGGCATCCGAACGCCGTCTGGTGAGAGTGGACTTCAAGATGTGAGGAGAAGGTCTTTCCCCCTCCCTCTCCGCAGGCGGAAGGTGAAGGGGGACTGCCGACCGAGGCGCATCGAGACTCTCTGCAGGAAAGCCGCGCACTTCGGTTTCCTCCCGCCGGTTTGCTCCGCAAAGAGCGAGGCGTCTCCGGAGTGACGTATCGAGCGATCTGGCGCGCTCTGGTTGCTCCCGGTGATCTGCCGATATAATACTCCTGAGGCAGTGATTGCCATGGTGAAACGGGGGAGTCCACCCGGTGCCGTTTTCCTCGTCATCCGGGGAGAGCGCAAGGAGCGGATTATTGAGCTCAAGGACCAGGCGATTCACATCGGTGTAGGAGATGGCGGTCATCTGGAGATCGGGTCCAGCGAAGCCTTGCCGCTCGATTCAGCGCTTGTTGCGATCGCTCGGACCGAGCGGGGATATGTCCTCACACCCTTACGCGCTTCTGCTCCGGTCAGGGTGAATCATCTGCCGGTGGAAGGGGAAGCTCTGCTTCGAGACGGGGATCAGATCATCATCGAGGGCATCTCCACGCCGCTCGAATTCCGCGCGCGTCGGGAGCGGTGGGCGTACTTGAAGAGAGCGCTCCATCTGGAGCAGGCGGAGCGTGAGGTGCGCCGATGGCTCTCGCGCGAGCGCGATCGGGCGATGCGAAGAAAAGCCGTAGCCGTTGTGGCCGGTCTGCTGGGGCTTGTGCTCCTAATCTGGTTCATCGTCAATGAGTACTCCTTACGCGTGAGGATCGGAGAAGTCGCCGAGCGACTTCAGCAGCAGGAACGCGCCCTCTCAGGGGTGAGCGAGGAGATAGAGGAGATCCGGCGAAAGTTGGATCAGCTCGCCTCGAATGTAGAGGGCGAGCTGACCATAGCCGGGCGCATCTCCAACACCTATGGGCCGAGCGTGAGTCTGATCGAAGCCACCTATGGGTTTGTCGAGCAGGGGACGGGAAAGGTCTTGCGCTATGCCGAGGCGACCGAGGGCGGGATCGCGATCACACACGGAGAGGAGCGGTTCCAAGTGACGACGGAGGGAAATGGTCCGATCGTGGAGGAGACGGTCATCGGGACGGGATTCCTCGTCGCGCGCGGATATCTCCTGACGAACCTCCATGTGGCACGCCCGTGGTGGCAGAATGAAGCCGCTGAACAAATCCTCGGGATGGGATTTCGACCTCGTCTCTTGGCGCTCAACGCCTATTTCCCAACGATCCCGACGCCGGTACCGCTGGAAGTGGCGCGCATCTCCGAAGAGTATGATCTGGCGCTTTGTCGGCTGGGACGCATGGATGTGAACCTCCCCATCCCTCCCTTGGCGGGAGAGGACACGAGGGTCGAGGTCGGGCAATCGGTCATTCTACTCGGATATCCGGCCGGCATTGAGGCATTGCTCGCTCGGTTAGATGAGGGCGTCGCGCGCCAGATCATCGCGGCAACAGCCATGCGCATCCCTGATGTCACGCGGGAGTTGGCGGCGCGCGGTCTGATCCGACCGATGGTGACGCAAGGACATGTGAGCGCCCGACTACCGAGTCGCATCGTTCATGATGCCGCTACGACGACGGGGGGATCTGGCGGTCCGCTCTTCAATCGGAGTGGCGTCATCATTGGCGTCAACTATGCTGTGTTGCGGGAGTTCTCAGCGTCCAATCTGGCTGTCCCGATCACACTTGTGCGCCAGCTCTTACGCGCACAAGGGATCGTGCCGTGAGCTCTTGGGGGGAGCCCACGTGCTCTTACGATCGCGTCACGTCCCCTTGAGGGCTCGTTCTTCTGCGCCTTTTCACCCATGCGAGTGGGTGATGGCGCGCCCAACGTCTGATGTCGGCCCGACCCGGAAGGCATGTATCCACTTGCACAGCTCTTTCTTTTGCCCTTCCCTCCTTCGGGTTGGCCGATTCGGTACGCGTGTTGCTTTTAAGACCACGCCGCCCTGTGACACAGGGCGAGTATCTTGAACCGGAGGAGTAGCGATGCGAATCCTGAAGATCATAGCGACGGTCATTATCGGCATCCTTGTGGGCTTCCTGATGTTCACTTCCGCCCCCGTGGCCAAGCAGGAATATACGAAGAAAGAGAAGAAACCGTGCACCTATTGCCACACCTCGAAGAACCCGAAGGACTATTCGGACAAGGACCTGAGCGAGGCAGGTAAATACTACAAGGAGAAGGGGACGCTCAAGGGGTATCAGGAGAAGCGGTGAAAGCCGTGGGGACGCCGAGCGCGTGGGGCAGGATGTGAAGCCGGCGGGCGTTCCTGAACGGATGAAGGCATGAGGAGGGAGGTGATGTGTCCTCATTCGTCCGGGCATTCGGAGGGAGCGAGTAGGGAAGAGATGAGAGGCGCGGGATGGCCGCGCGTGGAGCTTCTGTACGTGGGGATCCCAGTGGGAGTAGCGGGAGCGTTCCTTCTGCTTCAGTGGCGAGCCGTGGTCGCGCCGCTGGCGAGTGAGACGCCGCTTGTCGTCCTTGCGCTTATTCACTATGCCGGAGCGGCTGTTTTCCACTGGCTCCATGTCTACCAGCGCGACGCTTTGCTGGAACGATTGGGTCTTTGGGCGACCGCTGTGGGTATTGGACTGAATGCGGCGGCGTGGGGAACGCGAGGGCTTATCGTCGGACACTATCCGCTCAGCAACCTCTATGACACGGCGCTCTTTTTCGCCCTGATGACGGCTGCGGCGAGCCTCGTCGCGACGCGCACCTCGCGCCAACCTCTCCTCGGGGCGTTGGCCATGCCCATGGCCGCGCTTCTTGTGGTCCTCGGGCTCCTTTACGGGAACGATGTGCACGATCTTCCACCGGTGCTCGTCAGCTATTGGCGTCCGATTCATGTGACGGTGGCGATGGCCGGCTACGGTCTATGCACGATGAGCTTCATCACGGCGGTGCTCTATCTGGTGAAGGATCGCGTTCGGGTAGAGCTGATCGCTGTCTTCGCTCTGATGTTTCCCGTGCTCACTTATGCGCTGGTCTCCGGGGGGGCGATCCTCAGCCCGGGAGTCTTCTTCGTGAAGGTGCTCCTCGATGGGCAGCGGGTTCCGATGGACCCGGAGAATCGGGAATTCCTGCGCGCGATCGTTCCCGGAGTCGGCGCGATCTTTCGCGTGGCGTTCATGGGATTGGCCTTCGCCGTGATCGCGTTCGCGATCTCTATGCTGACGGAGCGCTCCCTCGTGCGGGCGATAGGACATTGGGCGACGCGTTTGGCGCTCCTGGTGCAAGGGATAGGTGTGCTCGTGCTCTTCCTCCAGCTCCGGCGGGCGCGCGACGTGGCAGCACTCATTGACCCGGCGCAGCGGAGCCTGATTCCGGAGGCGTGGCTCCGACAGTTTGGGAGCCGTTTGGAGTTCACGGCACGAGGGGGGGCGCTGGAGATCGCGGCGATCTTCGCCGCTTGTGCGCTCACGGGCTTTGTCGTCCTCCTCGGGTGGAAGCCGGAGAGGTTTCTGAACGCGCTGCCTCCACGCGACGTGTTGGATCGGCTCACCTATCGAGCGGTGGTGCTCGCGTTCCCCTTGTTGACGCTCATGGTGATCACGGGGGCCGTGTGGGCGAATGAATCCTGGGGGCGATATTGGGGGTGGGATCCCAAGGAGACATGGGCGCTCATCACGTGGCTCTTCTACGCGGCGTTCCTCCACGCGCGCCTTGTGCAGGGATGGAAGGGACGTCGGACCGCTCTGCTGGCCGTGCTCGGGTTTATCGCTGTCCTGTTCACGTATCTCGGGGTGAGTTTTTTGCTCCCTGGTTTGCACTCTTACGCGTCGGCATCGGCCGAGCTTCCGCCGGGAGCGTGAATGGTGCTCTCGCTCTTCTCAGAAGCGGGGATAGATGACAACGCGGCGAAAGGGGTCTTGCCCTTTGCTCTCGGAGATAAGGCCGTAGCGCTGGACGAGCTCGTGTTGCAGCCGGCGGATGTAGGCATTCTGCGGCGAGAGCTCGACCGGGCGCCGATGCGCGATGACCTCGGCGATGGCTTCTTCCACCTCTTCGAGCGCGCGCTGCTCCTCGGCGAAGAGTTCCTCCTTCGGAGCCTGCAGGCCGAATTCCTCCATGAGGAAATGTTTCACCTGCGTGGTCGTGTGGCTCTTGAGGATAGCGATGGGGATATTCCATTGGGCGGCTTCTCGGAGGCGTTGGGCTTCGCCTCGCGCGTGCGATTTAAGGGTGAGCACGACATCCGCTTGTTTCACATCATTAGTGATGAGGGCGGGAACGCCCAGCTCGCGGATCGCGCGCTCGATCTTATCTCGACTCACGGCGTACGGGAAGATTTTGAGCGGACGTCGGTCGGAGACGCCGCTGGGGACTTCGGCAGCAGGTTTCTCCGACGGCGCAGGTGTCGCGCTCACGATCTCGATCTCCCCGGTCGGCCGTCGGAGGCGAATCTCCGGACGAGGGGGAATACCCCGCAGCATGCGGTCCACGACCGTCGCGACGTCGTGGTGAACGGCCAGACGATCTTTGTCCTGAATCTCGATGAGGACGTCGAACGTTGGTGGCGCCTTGCGCTCGAGGACCGTCTTTTGCGTCCCGCGCCGTTTGGCTTCTTCATCGCTCAGCGTAACGGCTTGGATACCACCGACAAGATCGCAGAGCGTGGGGTTCATGAGAAGATTCTCCAGGGAATTCCCGTGTGCCGTCGCAATGAGCTGAACGCCGCGTTCGGCGATCGTGCGGGCGGCGAGCGCCTCGGCCTCCGTCCCGATCTCGTCAATGACGATCACTTCGGGCATGTGATTCTCGACGGCTTCGATCATGACGGCATGTTGCAGTTCCGGCGATGGAACTTGCATGCGGCGCGCGCGTCCGATGCCCGGATGCGGGATGTCCCCATCGCCCGCGATCTCGTTCGACGTATCCACGACCATCACGCGCTTACCCAGCTCGTCGGCCAGCACGCGCGCGGCCTCGCGTAAGAGCGTCGTCTTCCCGACTCCGGGTTTCCCCAGAAGGAGGATGCTCTTGCCCGATTGAATGACGTCTTTGACGATATCCACCGTTCCGAAGACGGCGCGCCCGACGCGACAGGTGAGGCCGATGATCTCCCCTCGGCGGTTCCGCAAGGCGGAGATGCGGTGGAGCGTGCGTTCGATCCCCGCGCGGTTGTCCTTCGTGAACGTCCCGACTCGACTGACGACGAAATACAGATCATCGCGCGTGACAAAATCCTCCCTCAGCGTAATCGTGCGCGAGAGGAACCGCGCTTCGGGTGGTCGTCCGAGGTCCAGGACGACTTCGACCAGTTCGTTCACGTCCGGCTGTTCCAGAAGCGCTTCTCGGATCGCCGGAGGGAGGACGTCGAGAAGCAGGTCCAGATTGTCTGTGATCGCAATTTCGCGTTGTCCCATAAGCGCTTCGCGTTCGATTCCGTGTTTTATCATAATCCCAGGTTCGGGAAATGTCCAAAAATCGGCTCCCGTCTCCTGCGAAGGTATGCTATGCTCTTGCCGTCATGGAGCCGACGCGGGAGAGAACGCTTCAGGAGATCCGCCGACATGTCGAGGAAATCTTGCGGTTGCTGCATCTTGATCCGGTGCGCGATCCGGAGTTGCAGCAGACGCCCGAGCGCGTGGCCGAGTGGTACCTGGAGTTCTTCGGCCACGCTGGCGGCGAAGGGGAGCCGGAGATCGCGCCGCTGGCGTATGAAGGTGGCGGAGAAGAGATGATCGTCGTAGCGGACCTCCCGTTCTACTCCATGTGCGCGCATCATCTGCTGCCCTTCTTTGGGAAGGCGCAGATCGGCTATGTGCCCGATCGGGCAGTGCTTGGCTTGGGGAGCGTGGGACGGCTCCTGGAGCAGTACGCCCGTCGTCCGCAGCTTCAAGAGCGATTGACCGAGCAGGTCGCCGAAGCGCTTGTTCGCATCGCGCGCCCGCGGGGGGTGATCGTCATGCTCCGTGCGCGACAGCTCTGCATGGAGATGCGCGGCGTGCGGAAACCCGCTTGGGTGACGACAAGTGCTGCGCGCGGATGTTGTCGAGAGCCGTTCTGGCGCGAGGAGTTCTTCCGACGGCTGGTCAGGCGGTGAACCGCCGACTTCACGGCCATGCTTCCCCATCGTCCAAGAGCACAGGATCGAAGCAGATGATGGCCTTGACGATCTCCGCTCTCGCCATCGCCTGAAAGGCCTCTGACACCCGCTCCAAGGGAAAGCGGTGAAGCGGCAGATCGCGAGCGCGAATGGCCCCCTGTTCGATCCACCGAAGCGCTTCGCGGGTATCCGGAGGCCCGCACGAGTAGCTGGGGATGAGGCTGATCTCATTCATGTAGAGATGATAGGGTCGGATCGCGAGCTGTTCCTCTGGTGGGGTCGGGGTGAAAAGAATCACGCGGCTGCCCGGGCCGGCGCACGCGATCCCCAGGGTGAGAGCTTCGCTCGAGCCCGGGCCGACGACGACGACATCCGCTCCTTCGCCTCCGGTGAGCTCGCGCACGCGCTCGGGCACGTCTTCTCGTTCGGCATGTAGAGTGTGAACGTCTCCGAGCTGCTCCGCCAGGCGGCAGCGCTCCTTCAGCCGATCCACGCCGATGACCGGGTGCGCTCCCCACGCGCGTGCCAGCCGCAGATGCAGAAGCCCCATGATTCCCAAACCGATGACGACCACAGCGTCTCCTTCCTGGAGTGCTGCGCGCCGCAACGATCGAACGACGCACGCTGTCGGCTCGATGAGGACGCCATCCTCCCACGAGAGGGTATCTGGAAGTGTCAGCGTGTCCGCGAGATTACCCTCCGGGACGAGGAGATATTCGGCTAACCCGCCCGGGATAATCCGAGAGCGCCGCCAGGTCGCGCACAGGCTGTAGTGACCACGCCGACAGAAGCGACAGCGAAAGCATGGAGCATGGTGATGGATGAAGACCCGGTCGCCCACGCGAAATTCGCGCACCGCGGCACCGACACATGCCACCACGCCGACCGGTTCGTGTCCGAAGACCAACGGAGCCTTCCGCCGGATGTACCAGGGCAGGACATCGCCCGAGCAAATCCCACAGGCGACAGTCTTCACCAAGATGTCGCGTTTGCCCACCGGAGGAACTTCCATCTCCTCTACGCGAATATCGTGGACGTCGTAGAGGCGGGCGACGCGCATTGTATGGGGGAGAGGATGCATGAGCAGTATCGCCTCCGCCGACCTCAGGGGATCACAGCATATTTGATGCAGTTGCCCTGCTGCAGCAGGGTGAACACCTCCAGAAGGCGCGTGAGCGGATATTCCCCCGTGATGAGCCGCCCGACGTCGAGTCTCCGTTCGCACAGCAGCTCATACGCTTTGCGAACAGCCCGCTGCGTGTAGTGAAAGGGACTGATCAGCGTGATCTGGTCGTAGTGGATGCGTCCTGTGTCCAGCTCGATTGTGGAACCAGCCGGACAGCCGCCGAAGAGCACAACCTTCCCCCCCCGACGAACCAGGGAGATGGCTTGCTGCCAGACGGTCGGACGTCCCGTGCATTCGATGACCACGTCGGCACCGCGCCCCTGCGTGAGTTCGAGGACGACTTCGCGCACATCGTCATGGTCGGCGTCAATGACACAGGCCGCGCCCAGTTCCCGCGCCATGCGGAGTCGAAACGCACGCCGCCCGGCGACGAGAATGCGCTCGAATCCCAGCGCGCGCAGCAGCAGCAGGTGTATCAGGCCAATCGCTCCCGCGCCGATGATGAGGACCGTATCTTCGGGATCGAATCCCAGTCCCTCCAGTCCGTGCACGACGCAAGAGAGAGGCTCCAGAATGGCCGCTTCCGTGAAGGGGAGTGTCGCCGGCTTAGGGAACATGTTCTTCTGCACGATGTGGGCGGGGACCTTGATGTACTCGGCGTACGCGCCGAGGACCTTGGCCTTCATCGTCAGCTCGCAGAGATTGTCCTGACCGCGCCGACAATAGTAGCAATAGCCGCAGGATGCAGAGTGCACGGACATGATGGCGTCTCCTTCGCGGAACTGTCGGACGCCACGTCCGACCTCGGCGACCTCTCCAGCGAATTCGTGTCCGAAGAGCGTCGGCATGGGCATCTTCGGATGCCCTCGCAAATACGCCTTCAAGTCCGTCCCACAGGTCAAAGCGGCGCGAATCCGAACGACGACCTCACCCGGTCCCGGCGTCGGCCTCTCGACCTCCCGCAATTCCAGAAGTCCCGGTTGAACGAGGACATTCGCGAGCATGCCATTTCGTCGCTTCTGTTCCATAGACCAAAGACACAATTTTAGCCCCCCATCCTGTGATCCGCCAATCGTCCTCGGGCGCGACCGTAAGGGAAGCGGTTGAAAAGCCGTGAACAAAGAGCGTAGAATACCCGGCTGGGGGCGAACGCCTGATGAGTCCGAACAGAGTATCTGAGCCGGTGTCGTGTGAATGGTCAGGGCCTCCGGACGATGAGCCGAGGGCAGGGGATCGGAGGTCTCGGCTCTACCGGCACCGCGGGAACTATCGGTGGGTGGGAGCACAATCGGAGCCCTATAAAATGCAGTCCGGGGATTGGGCCGCTGCTCTCAGAATCGTCCTCGTCGGTCAGATGAGCGAGCCTCTCGATTTTCAGCTCCGGTATTTTGAGCTGGAGCCCGGTGGATTCACGAGCCTCGAGAAACATGAGCATGCCCATGTCGTGATCATCGTTCGAGGGAAAGGGACGATCGTCGCGGGCTCCGAATGCTGGAATGTGAGCTTTCTCGACACGGCGTATATTGCCCCATTGACACCGCATCAGATCCTCAATGCGGGAGATGAACCCTTTGGCTTCTTCTGCATTGTGGACGCCGTGCGCGATCGACCGCAGCCGCTCAGCCAAAGCGAACTCCAACGGCTTCTGCAGATCCCGAGCGTGCGAGAAGCGATTCGGACATCAGCGTCGAGAGGTGAGTCGCAAGAGGGCGAGGATCACTGCGGCCGGTGAGTCATGACGTAGCGAAGCAGTTCGCTCTTGAGCTCTTCGAGCTTGCCCGTGAAGAAATGGTCAGCCCCCTCGATCAGGATCAGTTCCTTTGGCTCCGGAAGCGTCAGCATCAGAGCTTGAATATGCTCCAGAGGAGCGAATTCATCCTTGGTCCCCTGGATGAAGAGCTTGGGCTTCGCACATTCTTCGAGGAACCGGAAATCTACGAGGGCGACGGCCGCCCCGATGGCCACCAGTGTCGTCACGCGCTCATCGCGCGCACCAACCCGCAGTCCCACCCAGGCGCCGAAAGAGTACCCGGCGATCCAAATCGGAATCCCCGGGTATCGCTCGGCCATAAAGGTGAGGGCAGCGGCGACGTCCTCCTGCTCCCCTTCGCCGAAGTCGAAAGTCCCGGCGCTCTTTCCCACGCCACGGAAGTTGAACCGAAGCGTCGCTAGTCCTGCTTCTTGAAACGCCTGAGCTGCGCGCACGATGACTTTGTTATTCATCGTCCCCCCATATTGAGGGTGAGGATGGCAGAGTATGGTAACGGCTTTCGGAGTAGACGCTGTTCCTTCTTCGAGAACTGCTTCGAGCGGTCCGACCGGCGAAGGCAGCAACAGCCCCATAGCAAAGTTTGATAACAGAAAACTTTGCATCTCGCAATGCGTTCGCCATATACTTACTTAACACGGTGAGGAGGGAGATATGGTGCTGACACGCTGTATGCGGGAAAAGCTTCGGTTGAGCGTGATCCTCGTCACGATTCTCTTGATCTCGGCGGGCGCTGCAATCCTGGCCTCCGGAATCATCGCCGAGGATTCCCGAAGTCGCAGCAATGCCGCCATCACGGCTGAGGAGATTCGCGTCCATATCCGGTTTCTCGCCTCGGATGAGCTGGAGGGGAGAGAGGCGGGGACCGAAGGTGCGGAGCGAGCCGCTCAGTATATCGCGTCTGCGTTTCGCGCCTATGGGCTGAAACCTGTAGGTGACGAGGGGACGTTTGAACAGCGCTTCTCTTTCGTCGCGCGCGTCGTCCCGGGGCCGAACAACCGACTTCGGATGGAGACGCGGGAGGGGCGGCGAGACTTCGTCTTCAGGAGAGAGTTTGTGCCGCTCGCCTTCTCTAGTGGGGGCGCCCTCGAAGGGGAGGTCGTCTTTGCGGGTTATGGGATTTCAGCTCCTGAACTTGGCTGGGATGACTATGCAGGCATAGAGGTCGCAGGAAAGATCGTCCTTCTTCTTCAGGGAAGCCCGGACGGCGAGGATCCCCATGGACGATTCCATGCCTATCGGGCGCCTCAGCGGAAGGTCGCCATAGCGCGGGAGAAAGGGGCGCGCGGCGTCCTCTTCATTGCTCGCAAGGAGAATGCCGAGAGTGATCGGCTCGCGGCCTCCAGGTACGATCACATGTTCGGGGAGGCGGGCATTCCCGTGCTCCTTCTTGGACGCGCGGCAGCGTCTGAGCTGATGCGCGCTGCCGGAAAGGATCTCGCCGAGCACGAGCGTGCTGTGACCTCGGGGGCGACGCCGCGCGCGTTCGAGCTCGCCGGCGTTCGCCTCGCTGGAGACGTGGATGTGAGGAAAGAGACGCGTCAGACGGCCAATGTCGTCGGCGCGCTCGAGGGAAACGATCCTCTCCTCAAAGAGGAGGTCATCGTCATCGGTGCGCATTACGATCATCTCGGACGCGGTGGGGAGCATTCATTAGCTCCTGATCGCATAGGCGAGGTGCATAATGGCGCCGATGATAATGCTTCGGGCGTCGCCGGTCTGCTCGAGTTGGCTCAAGCGCTCGCGGCTGATCGTTCGGCGCTCCGACGCAGCGTTCTCTTCATCGCGTTCTCGGCTGAAGAGTTGGGGCTCCTTGGCTCCACTCACTATGTGAAGCATCCGATCTATCCCTTGGAGCGCACCATCGCCATGCTCAACTTCGACATGATTGGGCGATTGCGCGAGAGCGGTCTCGTCATCTACGGCGTCGGGACGTCTCCCTTTTGGACAGCGGCGGTGGAGCGAGCCAATGACGCCGTCCGATTGAACATCAGGTTCCGCGAAGACGGTGTGGGCCCAAGCGATCATACGTCGTTTTATCTGAAGGACATCCCCGTGCTCCATTTCTTCACCGGCGTCCACGAGGATTACCACAAGCCTTCAGACGATACCGAGAAGATTCACGCCGAGGGGGCCGCGCGAATCGTCACGCTCGCGCACGCGATTGTGAGAGAGTTGGATCGTCGGCCTGAGCGCCCGGCCTTCGTCCGCGTGCGCGAGGAGCGGCGAGAGGGTGCTGCCTCGGGCTTCCGCGTCTACATCGGGACGATTCCCGATTATGCGGAATCCACTGAGGGGGTGAAGATCGCAGGCGTTCGACCAGGGAGCCCAGCTGAGAAAGCCGGCCTACATGTCGGCGATGTGATCCGTCGAGTCGGTCGGAGAGAGATCCGAAATGTCTATGACTACACCTATGCCTTGCAGGAGCTGAAGGAGGGGGAGGAGGTAGAATTTGTGGTTATGCGCCGAAGCGAGCTGCTTCACGTGAAGGTCGTCCCGGAGCGGCGTCGCTAGTCCATGTGCGAGCCCGATTCCGTTTGGCCGACGGCGCTACGCTGTCCCTCTCGATATCGTCCCGCAGCGTTCCCTGTCCGTAAAAAATTCGCTTGAGTTTGAGCGAAGCAGTGGTAAAATCGGTACCCGAAAAGAGGCCGCAAGCTGGGGACGTGGTCGTGCTGGAAGCGGAGAGAACGAGCCGCACACAGAGAGTCCCTCCGGGGAGGGAAATATGAAGGCGGTCAGGGAGGAACCAGCGTGGGTCGCGAAGCTCATAGATTCGATTGATGCCGGGAGATTCGAGGAGGCGGAACGAATGCTCCTCACGCTTGGAGCGAACAACGATCCCCTTGTGACCATCGCAGAGGCCGAGGTGAATCTCTACTTTTGTCGCCTCGAGCGGGCGCGGGAGCTCCTATCACAGGTCACTCCGTGGAGGTTGGATGCGCGTTCTCTCTCGCGGTACCTCTTGGTGCTCGGTCAACTGCATTTGGAGCACGAGCAGTGGGACGCAGCAGAGGAGGTTCTGGAAGGGGCGTGCTGCATCTTCAAGCTCCTGGATGCGCGTTGTCATCTGGCGCGGGGTCTCTATCATCTCGGGGAAGTGAGGCTCAAGCGCGGCAGGGGTGAGGAGGCCGAAGCGATCTGGGAACGGGCAAAGGCGTTGCTCGCCGGAGAAGAGACGGCGCGCGGCGATTACGTGCGCGGGCTGCTCGACTATGCTTGGGGGGTGTGGCGATTTCACGTGGGGCGGATTGAAGAGGCTCGGGCGTCGCTCCAATCCGGCCTGACATTCCTCGATGAGGAACACGGCCGATATTATGCCTCTGCCCTGGGGGCACTCGGTGCTTTGCTCGTCTCCTGCGGGCAATGCGCGGAAGCCCTCGAGCCCCTGAGGGACGCGCAGCGGATCTTGGCCCGATATGCCCTTGGCGATCTGCTCGCCGACGTCACCGAGACGTTGGCAATGGCTCTTGTTCGAATGGGGTGTTTCGCCGAAGCCGAACAAGCTCTTCACGAGAGCCTCGGGGTGCTCAAGCGCATCGGACACGGGCGCGGGGTGGGGCGCATGTTCAAAGCACTCGCCATGGTCTCTTTCGAGCGGAACGATCTCTCGCGCGCGGAACACTCGGCGCAGCTCGCTCTCGAACAAGCGGATGCCCTTCAGGACGAGCGCTTGCGTGCAGAAGCGCATCTTCTCCTTGGGCGCGCGGCGGCACGGCGGCGCGATTCCGAAGCGGCCGAGCGAGCACTTGTGCTCGCGCGCGATATCGCCCGAAGTCTCGGAGATCGAAAGCTGGAGGGACTTGCCTGCCTCTATCTCGGCGAGGCCTGTTACGCGACATCGCCTATGAGGGCGCACGCACTGATCGCCGACGCGCAGGAGCTGCTCCGCCCGCTGGCCGATCCGCAGCTTGAGCGAGAGATCGAGCGCATCCTACAACGGGCCGCCACTGAGCGTATCAAGCTCACGCCCGACAACAAGCTCATCTTCGACGGCAACTTTCTCCCCAACTGGTACGTAGCGCGGGAGACACTGGAGCGGTTTCTGTTGAAGAACGCGCTCAGGCAAGCAGAGGGGAATCTCACGAAGGCCGGAGAATTACTGGGGATCACGAAGGTGCATGTGCATAATCTGCGCCGACAGTTCAACCTCTGAGAAGAGGCGACGGGTGGCGAGCCCTGATGGCGATTCTGGCATCAAAGGATCGCCGAGCTGAGGGGCGCGGCGTCCTGCGAGAACGCATCGTCAGACAGAAGGGGAGATATGGGAACCTTAGAGGGAAAAGTCGCCATCGTGACCGGAGGCACGCGAGGAATCGGTCGCGCGATCGTTGAGTCCTTGCTCGAGGCGGGCGCTTCGGTCGTCTTCTGCTCGCGCCATGCGGAGGCCGTGCGGAGGACGCTTGCGGAGCTGGAGCTAAAAGCGCGGGGGCGCGTCGCCGCTCTCCCCTGTGACGTGCGCGATCTCGCGCAGGTGCGCGAGCTGGTTCAGTTCACGGTGCGCACGTTCGGCGGCGTGGATATTTTGATCAACAACGCAGGCGTTGGCGTCTTTCGCAGCATTTATGAGCTGACGCCTGAACAGTGGCACGAGGTCATCGAGACCAACCTCACAGGCGCGTTCTACTGCTGCCGGGAGGTCGTGGAATACATGCGGCAACGCGGCGGCGGATATATCATCAACATCAGCTCGCTCGCCGGAAAGAATGCGTTCGCCGGAGGCGCTGCCTACAACGCCTCGAAATTCGGTCTGAACGGATTCAGTGAGGCGATCATGCACGACCTGCGCTACGACAACATCCGCGTGAGTTACATCATGCCCGGGAGCGTCGCCACCGAATTCGGGGGGCGTGAGCCAACGACCGAAGACGCATGGAAGTTGAAGCCATCGGATGTCGCCCGCGTTGTGCTTCATCTTCTTGAGCATGATCCGGCGAGTCTCCCTAGCTGCGTGGAGATTCGCCCCTCGAAGCCGCCGCAAAAGGGTTAACGGTGGTGTGCGCGCCCGTACCGATGAGGGACTGCACCACTCGAGAGTAGAAGAGCTTTGAGGATGCTCAAAAAGGCCGGAGCGAGCGACATCTCCGGCCCCACTGCTGCTCCTCTTTCCGCTACTGGTGGTGGGGAGCCTTCACTGGCCCAGATGGGGATCGAATGTCTCCTCCAGCCGGAGCTGGTGGAGCAGGCATTGGCCGATGTGAGATCGGCCCCTCGTCCCGCCCACCAATGGCCGGGCCAGGCGTGAGCACGCCATCGCGCTCCCACCGGCCATCTCTCACACGGAGGGTCGGTCGCGCACGCTCTGGATGCGTTGCTGGCGGAGGCGTCATCCCCGGAGATCTGCCGTGGCCAGGTTCCCCCGCATACGGACCCCAGTATCCCACCGTCGGATATGGACACCGGTAGACGAGACGCCGCCCCCAGGGCGAGACGAAGTCGAACCCGAACGGCACAAAGGTGTACACGCCCAGCAGGGGATCGAATACCCACGCGCTCGCCATCAATCCGTAACCGAACTCTCGGCGGCGCGTCAGCAACCGGTTCGCCGCGACCAGGACCTCCGCCCGGTCCTTTGCCCACAGCTCAAATTCGTCGAGTGGTTCCCGGTTCGGGAGCTTCACGACCTCGACCTGAGTCGCGGTCACCATCGCCCTCTGATTTTTCTTCACCTTCTGAGTCCGCCCTTCAGTCAATAGTTCCAGTTCTCCGCTTCGCACCAGGAAGCGCGTCACGTCCGTTCGCACGTCAATACGATAGAGCCCGTTCTTCGCGATCCGAAAAAGCATATGCGGCGTTCGACCGCGCAGCACGATCTCTCGATTCAGATCCGCAGTTTCCAGAAGTACTGTGCCTGCAGTGATCCCGAATTCTACGAGGGGGAGATCCGTCCGAAAGAGGGTGATTTCCGTATCGCGATCGAGCCGCAGGACGGATCCGGGATTGAGCAGAATTTCCGCTCGACCGCCCCGAGTGAGGACCGCGTCTCCATCGTTCAGTTGGTGATGCGGGGCGATCCTTCGTGAGAGCGTCTCCGAAGGCGTGTGCAACAGAACCTCGCCTTGCGTGTGATTGACCAATCCGGCGCGCGCCGAGACGATGTACTGAGCCCTCGTCTTGACCCATCCTCCGAGGACCACAAGCAAGGCGAGGAGGAATACTATGGGGCGTATCGCGATGGTCGTTCTCATCATCGTCCTCCCGCCGCCTCCGACTCCTGCGAAGGATCAGGGCGTATCCGAATTCATCTTCATCCCCGAGCCTTCGGCCTAAGTGTATCATGAATCGTCCCTGGATCAAAGTCATCCCTTGATCAAAGGAACGATGTGAAGGGGTTGGGGGCTCCGCCCGGACGCGAATCCGAAGTCTTCTTGCCCCCGGCGCGAGGAGGCCGTATACTCCGCTCCTTGAGAAGCTCGACATGCGAAGGTCACCTGATTCAGGAGCAGGAGGCTCTATGGAACGATTCCTCTCGCCGGAACCTATTGTGAAATTGGAGAAGGCCTTTGTGAACCCCTTTAAGACGATCCTCACAGCGGCGAGAACGTGCTATTCCAGTCGCGGGATCGTGCGCGAGGGGGATCTTCCGGAAGGCGCCGAAGCGCTCGCTGAGACGCTCTATCGCGCGGGCCATCATACGACCATCGAGCATGCGCATTTTCAATTCTCGTTGGCGAACGTCTCCCGTCAGTTCCTGTGGTCATTCCTGCATGCGCATCCTTTTTACAATTCCGAGCAGGTGAGCCAACGTTACGTCGAGGTCGCGCCGGGGAACTTCGCCGTCCCACCTTTGCGCGGTGAGAACCTCGCGCTTTACTTGGAAACCATCGAGTTTCAAATGGAGGCTTATCATCGCCTGGCCGAATGGCTCTTCCCGATCGTCGAGAGCGAGTATCGTCGCCTCTTTCCTCGTCGGCGAACGACCGAGAAGAAGTATCGCGCGGCGATTCAGAAGCGGTGCCTGGAGGTCGCCCGCTATGTGCTGCCTGTCGCGACGTTCGCCTATCTCTACCACACGATCAGCGCAATCACACTGCTTCGCTATCACCGGCTTTGCCAACAACTGGATGCTCCGCAGGAGCAGCGGTTGGTCGTTGAGAAGATGGTGAACGAGGTCTTGCGCTGGGATCCGCTCTATGCTCGCATCCTCGAGGAACCCATTCCGCTAGAGGAGACGCCCGAATTCGCCTTCTTCATCGCGCATGTCGAGTCGCTAGGGTGGGACGCAAGGCGTGCGTTTCGCGAAGAATTCGATCGCAGCCTCGATGGGCATGTGTCGAAGCTCGTGGATTACAAGCGCAATAATGAGGCGACATTGGCCGACGCCGTGCGTCAGGTTCTCGGCCTTCCGCGAGCGGCGCTGGATGACGTCACGGCCATCGAGCTCGTCTTGAACCCGGCGCGGAATCGGTTGCTCGGCGAGCCGTTGAACCTGACGACGCTCTCGAAGCTCTCACGGGCGCTTTCGCATCCCAGCTACACGTTCCGCAAGAAGCTCAGTCACGCGGCCGATTCGCAGGATCAGCGGCATCGGTTGACGCCCGCCTCGCGCCCCTGCCTGACGGCGCACTTCAGCCTGGAGCCGGACTTCGTCACCCCTGAGCTGATCCGATGCGAGGAGCGGATCGAACGCTTCTACGTCGAAGCCATGGAACGCATCTGGTCGGCCATCGCCCGATTGAAAGCGCGCGGCGTTCGCGACGAATATGCGATGTATCTGCTGCCGAACGCCGTCGCCATCCGCTATACGGAATCGGCCGATCTGCTCAATCTCCGGCATAAGCACGCCATGCGACTCTGCTATCTCGCCCAGGAGGAGATCTGGCGCGCCTCTGTGGAGGAAGCCCAGCAAATCCGCGAGGTGAACCCGACGATCGGAGCCTATCTGCTCCCCCCGTGCGCACTCCGGAAGCTGGCCCACATCCGCCCGACCTGCCCGGAGGGAGAACGCTTCTGCGGCGTTCCCGTCTGGCAACTCGACCTGAGCGAGTATCGAAGACTGATCTGACTCTTTTCAGCAATCTCAACACTCCATGAGATCGAAGAGAAGCCGTCGCCGGTGATCGGTACGTGCTCCGACGGCTGGACTCGCTCCTTCCGCGCCTCCGGCGAACGCCGTATTTTCTTCCAGCGGACACCCTATTTCCCAACCCACCGCTTGACGTCCCCACCCTCATCCTGTACATATAGCGGCGCAGTTTCGGGTGGTGGGTGAATGAGCAGAGGAGGAATCACAGTCATGCCGCGAGTCCGGGATCTTCAGGTCACTGCATCCGCCGTCGCCAATCTCATTGATGCTGGCAAGTTCACGACGGCCGAAAAGGCCCTCAGGGAGGTTCGAGAGCAAGCGCCCCTGGTTCTTGTACTTCGCGCCGAGGTGGAGATCTACTTCTCGCGCCTTCGCGAGGCCGAGCGCTGGCTCGATCACGCCGCGACAGAGACCCAGGATGTCGAAGTGGCCGCCCGCTACACAATGGCGCGCGGAGAGCTGAGCTATTGGCTCTACCGCTATGACGAGGCCGAGGAATACTTCCACATGGCTCTCCACTTCTACAAGTTCCTCGGCGAGACTTTCCGCCAGGCCGTCGCCCTTTACAACCTCGGACGCCTGGAACGCCGGCGCGCCCGCTTCGAGGAGGCAGAGAGACTCCTTACCCACGCTGTCGAATTGATCAAGGGTCAGAATGACCGCCGTGCTGAATTCCTACGGGGACTTGTGTTATTCAACTTGGGGGTGATAAAATTTTGCATCGGACAATTTGAACCTGTCGAAAGATTCTTCAAAGAAGCTGCAGCTATCTTAAAGCTAAGCGAAGGTCAGCGATATTATGGTTTGGTTTTGAACAGCCTCGGTGGCCTTTATCTTTACCTCGGGCGGTATGTCGAAGCTGTCGAGGTGCTTCACGAAGCCAAGAGCATCTTCGGGAGGCTCGGCGTTCCTCATGATCTTGAGTACGTAGATAATAATATGGCTCTGGCCTTAACTCAGCTTGGGCGGTATGAGGAGGCTGAACTGCTTTTGCAGGAGAGCCTTGAGCTCGCTCAAAGGATTGGTGATGTCGCTGCTGCCAGTACCTTTTTAACCTCCTTCACGGAGCTATACATCGCACGAGGGGATCTTGAAAAAGCGCATGTCTATGGCAAACGGGCATTAGAGTATGCCGAGTTGGCCGCCAATTCGTTCGAGAAAGGGCGTGCCATGGTTCAACTCGGGCGTATTGCCCTCTTGAAGGGGCGATACTACGAGGGCGAGAAGGTGCTTCAGCAAGCCCTGGAAATCGGTGAACGGCTACAGAGTCGAGAGATCGAAGTGCCGGCCTGCCTCTATCTGGCCGAGTTGATGCTCGCGACCCAGCCCATGAAAGCGCGCGAATGGCTCGCGCGGGCGGAAGCGCTTCTGGCCGAATATCCGAACGCGTGGTTTTGGGCTGAACTCGAGCGGATTCGACAGAAGACGGAGGCCGGCCGGATCCGGGTCGAAGGAGAATGTTTCATCGTGGACGGGACACGCCTACCCGCGTGGTATGAAGCTAAGGAAGCGCTGGAGATCTTCCTCATCCGAAGGGCGCTCGAGCAGACCGACCATAACCTGACGCGGGCAGGAAAGTTGCTCGGCACGACGCGCGGGCACGTCTACAAGAAGAAGAAACAGTACGGCCTCTGAGAGCTCCGTCGGTTCTTCCCCACGGTCGTCCGAACCGCTTGGGCTCGGGCGAGGAAGAAAAAATCCACTTGCCTGAAATTTCCGTTTGAATATAATAGGGCTTGAAAACCCGTAGGGTTTCGGGTTTTCGCGTGGGTTGCCGACCCGTGCGTGGGGTTTCGCCGGGTGGGTGAGCACACGTGGAGAACACTAAGGAGGAGGGGTCTCTATGGAACTGTGGCTGCTGATTCTGTTTACTTTCTACCGCTTCTTCTTCCAGCTCGTGAGCATTCTGGATAAGGGCGTCGGCCACGGTGGGTGAAGGCGAAGCCCGTGCGGTTCAAGCGGTTAGAACAGAGTCTCGTTTAGCCGGTGTATGGTGAGAAGGTCTTATCCGAAGCCCGTGGGTAGGATCTTCGCCGTGCAGCGGCTTTTGATCCCGGCAAGGTGGAGGCGTGCCTTGCCGGGAATGTTTCAGTCTCGGATGTTGTGAAGCCCGACCTATGCTCGCTGGCTTTTGAGGCCGTGAGGACTATCTGAAGTCTCTGTACAACCCTCCGAAGCGAGGAGCCGGGATAGGCCGTTCCCGGCTCCTCGCTTTTAGTGAACCTCGTCTTGAAAAAGTCATAATGCCAAGAATGAGCGACGGAGGAACGGCTGAGGCAAGGTGAGGCTCCGTCCTCTGCGTGCTCTGACACCGCGAGGTTCGCGAGGGCGGGCGCATCGAAGTGAGCTCTGGTGAGTCAAGCCGCATTCCGCCCGTCGAGCCCGCGAAGGGAGCGACTCGACAGTCACCTCGGGCGAGTGGTAGCGAACCTTCATGAGTAAGTTCAAACTCCATTCCGCCAGATTGAGCCCGCGGAGCAGGCGGCTCGATAATAGCCTAGGGCGAGCGTCAGCGAGCCCTGGGAAACCGGGTTCCCCCAAAAATTTTCCCAAGCCCGCGAATGCGGGCGGCCCATCGGATGCGCACCAATGCCCTCAGCACCCCCGATGTTAAGGACGCGGGAATCATCCCTCTGGGTGTGAACACATCGGACGTCTTCCGACTGACAGGGTCGCCCCCTTCGGGGGCTTGGGGGGTGTGGGGGAACCCGTCCTGTCCTAGGGTTCGCTTCGCTCACCCTAGGCTAATTTCGGTCGCCTGCTTCGCAGGCTCATCTCTGTATCTTTCAGCGAATAAGAGGCGTGCTTTGACAACACAAGATTCGCTAGGGGATACCGAAAGATGATTTCTCCTCTGGATCGGGATGGGTTATAATCAGCGCGTGAAAATGCGACTTCGGAGGAGGGAGGTATGGGCGCAAGAACGCGCACGCGAGAGATCGGCGATGAGCCTCAGGCGGAGATCGAAGCCTTACGCGAAGAGCATCGGGTCTTATTGAAGGAACTACGACGCTTGGATCGGTCGCTGGCGCAGCTTTCGCTGAAGCGAGCTGGGGCAACTGTTGTGATTCCCGTTTTGGAATCCCTGTATACGCTTCTTGCGGATCGCGTTCATCCGCATATGCTGAGGGAGCGCCGGACCTTGCATCCGCTCCTTCGGCGGAGTGGTCTCTTGCGGCAGCGAGAGGTCCAAGCCATCATTGCCGGAGATAATGGACTGGAGCGAGAGTGTCGTCAGCTCAAGCGCGCTTTGCGACGGCTCAAGCGCGAGAAAGATGAGCGCGAGGCTGTTCGGCGGGTGATCGCTATTGGCGAGGGGATCATCGAGGTCATCATCGAGCACGTCCACCGCGAGGAGCAGATCCTCTTCCCGAAGTTGGAGGAAGAGCTCTCGACCTCTGCGGTTCGCTCGCCTTGTGCATAGGCTGGCGATCGCGGCTTCGGCGTTCACCGAGTCACCACCTCTTGTGAATCCGATTCAAGTTCCCTTCGGATCATTCAAGACGCCGTTTGGGAGGGGGCTATACTGTCCTGCTGGACAGAGGGTTGGGGTTCGAGGGGATGAGCGCGACAGCGCGTGTGTCGGCTCCCGCCGTTGATTTCAGTATCGAACCTCGTCATCATAGGAGGCGCGCAGGCGTATGAGGAAGGAGCTGCGCGAGGCTAATGAGGGCCTCATTCTCCGAGTGGGGAGGACGCCTTATGAATCGTGGGAGAGTGTGGATAGCGATCGCTTTGTTCTGCAGTATGCTTGGGGGGCAAGGGGGAAGGACCGTGTGGGCCGGAGAAAGCGGGGTGCAACGAACTCGTTCGACGTCGGGGAGAGCGGAGCGAGCGAGCTCAGGAGTGGATGCGGATCTGGATACGTCGCGCAGTGAGATTCGCCCTTTCATCGAGCGCTTCACCGCTGACCTGGGAAGCTTGAACCGCTTCTATACGATCCCGATTTCTCCGACCCGGCGGGAGCGACTGAGGAAGTTCTACACCGAGTGGCTTCAACGGTTAGAAGCTGTGAATTTCGAATCTCTGAGCGTGGATGGGCGAGTGGACTATCTCCTCTTCAAGAATCATCTCGAATACCTGCTCCGGCAGTTGGACCTTCAGGCCCGTCAGATTGCAGAGATGGAGCCGCTCATGCCTTTTGCGCGGACGATCGTCGGGTTGGAGGAGGCGCGTCGGCGCATGGAGCCGGTGAATCCTCAACAGGTGGCCGAGCAGTTGACCCTGATGAAGAAGCAGATCGAAGAAGTGCGTCGCGCCGTGGAGGCTGGGTTGCGAGGGGGGCGCTCGGATGGTTGGTCTCGCGAGCGGGGGGAGGACGCTATCATCCCAATTTCGATCACGCGGACGGTGGCGAATCGGGCGCTGCAAACTCTTCAGAACCTGCGGACCACCTTCCAGAGTTGGTTTACCTTCTACAACGGGTATGATCCGCTCTTCACATGGTGGGTGAGCGAGCCGTACCAATCGGCGGAGCAAGCGCTGGGGAGCTACATGGAGTTCCTGGCGCAGCGCGTCATCGGCGTGCACTCGGAAGAAGCGGCTCTGGCGGGCAGGCCTCAGCTGGGACAAGGAGGGGGCGGGCCGCAGCGAGCGGCGAGGGAGGTTCGACTTCAGGTCCCTAGGACGGGGGAGGCGAGCGACATCATTGGAGACCCGATCGGTCGAGAAGCATTGCTGGTTGAACTCGAGCGCGAGATGATCCCCTATACGCCGGAGGAGCTCATCGCTCTTGCCGAGAAAGAGATGGCCTGGTGCGAGAACGAGATGAAACGCGCCTCCCGCGAGCTCGGCTTCGGAGATGATTGGAAGAAAGCCCTCGAATACGTCAAGACGCGCTATGTCGAACCCGGCAAGCAGCCCCACTTGGTCCGCGATCTCGCGCTGGAGGCCATCGCCTTTTTGGAAGAGCGCGATCTGGTGACGATCCCTCCCATGGCCAAAGAGACCTGGCGCATGGAGATGATGTCGCCCGAACGCCAACTAGTGAATCCCTTTTTCACTGGCGGTGAAGTGATCACCGTGTCCTATCCGACCCACACGATGCCGCACGAGGCGAAGATGATGAGCCTGCGGGGGAATAACAGGCACTTCTCGCGGGCGGTCGTCTTTCATGAGCTCATCCCCGGCCATCACCTGCAGGGATTCATGACGTCGCGCTATAAGCCCTATCGCAATCTCTTCAGCACGCCGTTCTGGGTCGAGGGGTGGGCGCTCTACTGGGAACTGCTGTTGTGGGATTTGGGATTTCACAAATCGCCAGAGGATCGCATCGGGGCGCTCTTTTGGCGCATGCATCGGTGCGCTCGGATCATCTTCTCGCTCAAGTTTCACCTGGGAGAGATGACCCCGGAGGAATGCATCGCGTATTTGGTCGAGCGCGTGGGGCATGAACGCGCCAATGCCGAAGCCGAAGTGCGCCGATCCTTTGGAGGAGCCTATGGGCCGCTCTACCAGGCAGCGTATTTGCTCGGCGGATTGCAATTTCGCGCCCTCTATCGCGAGCTTGTGGAATCCGGCAAAATGACCGCTCGCGCTTTTCACGATGCCATTCTCCGAGAGGGACGCATCCCCGTCGAGATGGTGCGCGCCATTCTCACTCGCCAGCCCCTCGTTCGAGATTTTCGCTCTTCGTGGCGGTTCTACGACCTGGGGCAACGATGAAACGATCTCTCTCACTGCGGAGGTCGCAGATGATGAAACGGATCTCGCGTCGAATATTTCTTCACAGCGTCGGAATGCTGAGAGCGCGTGCGGTGCGTCTTTTCGCAAAACGCCCCATGGTGTGGTAGAATTCATCGTCTACGTGTCGCGGGAGGGCGAGACGATGGGAGAGCGCATCGAGTTCGACGTCCTGTTTGTGGGGGCTGGTCCGGCGAGCTTGAGTGGAGCATTGCATCTGGCGCATCTGATCCGGCGACACAATGAACAGGTCGAGGCAGGGTACCTCCGGGAACGGCGCCTTGAAGCGAGCATCGCGGTGATTGAGAAAGGGCGCGAAGTGGGGGCGCACATTCTCTCGGGCGCCGTTCTCGATCCTCGTGCACTTCGGGAGCTGGTCCCGAATTTCCTCGAACAAGGGGCGCCGTTGGCGACCCCGGTCATCGAAGATCAGGTATGGTTCCTCACCCAGAACAGGAAGATCGCGCTTCCGATCATCCCCCCGCCCTTGCGGAATCATGGGCATTATGTCATCTCGCTTGGTCAACTCGTGAAGTGGCTGGCCGCTCTGGTCGAACAGGCGGGTGTGGATATCTTCCCGGAGTTTCCGGGCGCTGAATTGCTCATCGAAGATGGAGCGGTCGTAGGCGTGAGAACTGGCGATCGCGGGGTGGATCGAAATGGTAGGCCGAAGAGAAATTATGAACCGGGCGTCGAGATCCGCGCGAAGGTGACCGTTCTCGGAGAGGGCGTTCGGGGCTCTCTGGCGAAGGTCCTCATCGAGCGATTCCGCCTGCAAGAAGGGAAGAACCCGCAGGTCTATTCCTTGGGGATCAAAGAGCTGTGGGAGGTCGAACCGGGACGCATCGCGCCGGGGACGGTCATCCACACCCTCGGGTATCCCTTAGACGCCCGGACCTTCGGCGGAGGATTCCTCTATGCGGGAGCAGATCGGCTTGTGAGTGTGGGGCTGGTCGTCGGTTTGAGCTATGAGGATCCGTGTCTGGACCCGCATCGGCTCTTCCAACAGTTCAAGCAACATCCGGAGATCGCGCGGATCCTGAAAGGGGGCACGCTCGTCCGGTATGGGGCGAAAGCTTTGCCTGAGGGGGGATACTATTCAATCCCCCGGCCGTATGTGAGCGGAGCGCTCCTGATCGGCGATAGCGCCGGATTTTTGAACTCGCAGCGGTTGAAAGGGATTCATCTCGCGATGAAATCGGGGATGCTCGCAGCCGAGGCGATCTATGAGGCTTTGCGAAAGGACGATTTCTCTGAACAGCAGCTCGCTCGGTACGAAGGGTTGATTCGGGCGAGTTGGGTGCACGAGGAGCTGTATCGAGTTCGGAATTTCCATCAAGCGATGGAGCATGGGCTTTGGTCGGGCTTGCTGCAGGCCGGGCTTCAGATGCTGACCGGAGGGCGCGGATGGCGAGACCCCCTGCCAGCCGTCGCTGGGCATACGCGGATGCGGAAGCTTGCCGACCATCACGGCGGGAAGAATGCGGAATGTCCACCCTCGGAGTGGAAACCCGATGGCGTTGTGACCTTCGATAAGCTGACCGATGTGTACTATTCCGGGACCTCTCACGAAGAGGATCAGCCGTGCCATCTCCGGATCGCCGATTTCGACATTTGTCACACGCGGTGCCCGGTCGAGTATGGGAACCCGTGTGAGCGCTTCTGCCCTGCCCATGTCTACGAGATGGTCGCGACCCCGGAGGGAGGGAAGCGCCTTCAGATTAACGCCTCAAACTGCGTCCACTGCAAGACATGCGACATCATGGATCCGTATCAGATTATCACCTGGGTGCCCCCGGAGGGGGGCGGGGGGCCGAATTATCTCATCCTATGAGCCGCGAGGCAGCTCTGTTGGAGGTCCTTTTTGGACTTCCCTCTTTGGGCTGTTTCGGGTAAACTTATTCTTACGGCGAATGTGGACTCATGATAGCACGGGCCTTGACGATTGCGGGCTCGGATTCCGGTGGGGGGGCGGGAATTCAAGCGGATCTGAAGACCTTCACGGCGCTTCGGGTTTACGGGCTCTCGGTGGTGACGGCGATCACGGCACAGGATACCTGTCGGGTGGCCGGAGTGGTCGAGCTGCCCGCAGATTTCGTGCGCCTGCAGTTGGACCTGGTCATGCGCGATATCGGGGCGGATGCGGCTAAGACCGGGATGCTCTCCAGCCCGGAGATCATCGAAGCAGTAGCCGAAGGGGTGCGGGAACATCGGATCGAGCGGATAGTTGTGGACCCTGTGATGCGGGCTAAATCAGGCGATCGGCTCCTGCGCGCGGAAGCGGAGGAAGCGTTGGTGCGGCAGTTGCTCCCGTTGGCGTATTTGGTGACGCCAAATATTCCGGAGGCGGAGGCTCTGGTCGGGTGGCCGATTCGATCGCGCGAAGATATGAAGAGGGCAGCGCAGCATATCTTCGATCTGGGACCACGGGCGGTGCTCATCAAGGGGGGGCATCTCGATGCGGGGCCGGAGGTGGTGGACATTCTCTATGACGGGCGGCAGTTTTACGAGTTCGCGGCGGAGCGTATTGGAACGAGGAATACGCATGGAACCGGATGCACCTATTCGGCTGCGATTGCCGCATATCTGGCCAGGGGCGACAACGTGCTCGAAGCAATTCGCAAGGCGAAGCACTACGTGACGATGGCGATTCGATACGGATTCCCCATCGGCCGGGGACATGGTCCGCTGAACCACTTCTGGAGAGAAGGCGAGGCTGCGTAGCGCCCGTCGTCTACCAGGGAGGTACGTCGGCGAGCTCGGGGGCAGATGAACTGCCCGCATTGTGCGGTGTATCCGTAGAGCAAGGCCATCGTCAAGAAAACGCGAACCTTTTGAGTAGAGGTTCGCATCTAAGTAGGATGAAGTCCACAATGAGGGGAAAGACAATGGTCGCCAAGGTGGCTCAGCAAGAAATCACTTTGAACTTGCCCCGTCGGCCGACGACGGTCGAGCGATATCTGAAGATCGTCAAATTCGCACTTGGTCGTAATCGCGATGTCGAGGCGGTAGCGAAACATTTCGGGTGCTCTCCGGCGACGGTGCTCAATGCCATTCGCGCCTTCGGAGTGACTTATGATCAGGTGCGGCGGCGACGTTCGCTCCCACAGTTGAAAGTGGCGGAAGAGTACATTAAACTTGAGCGGCGTTTGAGCGAGCGGGATCAGAAGATCGTCGAGATGTATAACAGTCCGGAGGCGCCGACGCTGGAGCAGATTGGGCGCGCCTTTGGCTTAACGCGTCAGCGCGTTCACCAGATTTTGAAGAAGGCGAAGGCGCTTGGGGTGAAACTCGCTGAACGCACGACGCCTCCGGAGGGGCATTGGATCGAGCGCTGCCAGCTCTGTAAACGACTCCTGCAGCTCCAGGAAGAAGAACCGTTGCTGACGCGTCGCCAAATCGCCGCGCGGTTGGAGGTCCCCATCTGGGTCGTCCACTGGCATTTGAACCGGCTGAAGGCGCGCGGGCTCGTGAAGCGGCATTTCGGCTATTTCCGGAGCGAGCGGTTGATCCGGGCGATCATGCTCTACAACAGCCAGCCGGATGTGAGCGCCTGGAAGCTCGGGCGGACGCTCGGATATAAGAACTTGCCGGGCATCTTCTGCGAGCTCGAGAAGCGGGGCTTTGGATATCTGTTGCGCCCTCGTACTCATCGTGCCCGAGGGCGGCGTCGAATGGCTCAGGCGGGGACGGTGATTGACGCTAAGCAGGTCTTCCGCAAGCGGCGTGGTCGCCAGACTCGATGACCCTCGTCGGTCGCGCTCCTCGAGGGCGAGGGGGGGATTGTGAGTCCCAAGGGTGCTCTGCGACGGCTCGATGGGGCGGACCTGGCCGCCGGAACATCGCGGCCGGGCAGCCGGTGCATTTCACTGTGACGTGCACGATCTCTTTCGGTCGTCGCATCCGGGGAGAATTGTTCCTGATCCGCCGATACGAGGTATCCGACACCAAGAGGGTGAGTGATGGAGAAGCTGTGGGGCGGACGCTTTCGGGAGGAGTTGGACCCGGAGATCGCTCGATTCACTGCTTCGTTCGCCTTCGATCGTCGGCTCTTTCGCGCGGAGATTCGCGCGAATATCGCCTATTGTCACGCCTTGCGACGCGCTGGCATTCTCTCCGAGGATGAAGCGGCGCGGATCTGTGACGCCCTGGAGCGGCTTCTCGAAGGCGCGGAACGCGATCCCGGATATTTCGATCGCTATCGCGCCGAGGATATCCACGGATTCGTTGAAGCGCGTTTGGCCGAACGAGTTGGCGAAGTGGCATACAAGCTTCGCACCGGGCGGAGTCGGAACGACCAGGTGAGCACGGACCTTCGGCTCTATCTCCGCGAGGAGTGCGATCTTCTGCTTGAGGATCTCCGCGAGTTGCAGATGACCCTGCTCGATCTTGCCGAACGATATGCGGAGGTCGCACTGCCCGGATACACGCATCTGCAACGAGCCCAGCCCGTCCTGTGGGCCCATTATCTGCTCGCATACGTCGAGATGTTCGAGCGCGATCGGGAGCGGGTGAGCGCGGCGCGTGCGCGCCTCAACGTCTTGCCCCTGGGCTCGGGAGCGCTCGCGGGGACAAGCATTCCCATTGATCGAGAATGGTTGGCCCAGGAGTTGGGCTTCGACCGCGCGTCCAGCAATAGCCTCGATGCTGTGAGCGATCGCGACTTCGTGATCGAGGTCCTTTTCGCGGCAGCTCTGCTGCAGATGCACCTCAGTCGCTGGGCCGAGGACTTCATCCTCTACGCGACCTCGGAATTCGGATTCCTCACGCTCGGAGATGCCGTCTCCACCGGATCCTCGCTCATGCCGCAGAAGAAGAATCCCGACGCCCTGGAACTCATCCGAGGGAAGACCGGACGCGTCTTGGGCCATCTCCTGAGCGTGCTCACGATGATGAAAGGGTTGCCGCTTGCGTATAACAGGGACATGCAGGAGGACAAAGAAGCCGTCTTCGATGCACTCGATACGGTGCGCGCATGCGTGCGCGCGGCGGCGACGGTGCTTCGCCATGTGGAGCTGCATCCGGAGCGGATGACCCGCGCGGCGCTGAACGATTACACGAACGCGACGGAGTTGGCCGAGTACCTTGTGCGAAAGGGAGTGGCCTTTCGGCATGCTCATGATCTCGTCGGACGGATTGTTCTCTACGCGGCGGAGATCGGAAAGGGGCTGAGCGAGCTCTCCTTGGAGGAGTATCGGCGATTTGCTCCTGAGATCGAGGAAGATGTGTACGAGGTGCTCTCGCTCGAGCGCGTGCTCGCCTCGAAGCGAGAGCTCGGAGGAACGGCTCCAGAGCGAGTCCGTGCGGCTCTTCGCGAGGCGCGGCAGCGAGTGGAAGGGTCTCCACGGTTCGGAGGCGAGGCCTCATCGTGAAGGAGGGGAGGCGGAGGGCACTCGGGCAGCTTCCGCTCAGGTCGGGCGAATCATCGTTCCCGATCCCGCGTCGGTGAAGATCTCCTGAAGCAGAGCATTCCGCCGACACCCGTTGATGATGTGAACTGTCGTTCGTCCGCGCGCAAGCAGGCGCAAGATGGCATCCGCCTTAGGTAACATCCCTTCCGTGAGATGCCCGTTCGCGAGCAATTCTCCCAACTCCGTGCGCGTCAGTTGCGAGAGCTTCGTCGTCGGATCGTCCCTCCGGAGAAAGAGTCCATCCACGTCCGTCAACAGCACGAGCTTCTCGGCATCGAGATCGGCCGCCAATTCCGCGGCGATGGTATCGGCGTTGATGTTGACGATGTTCCCCTGATCATCGGCGGCGAGACAGCAGACGACCGGTAGGTATCCGTTCTCCATCAGGAGACGCAAGAGCCGGCCATTGACAGCGTCCACATCGCCGACGTGGCCATAGTCAACCGTCTCCTCGCGTCCCGTCGTCGGATTCCAGAGGCGTTGCGGCTCTCTGCGGCGAGCGCGAACAAGGTGGCCATCGAATCCCGTGAGTCCTACTGTCGGGACGCCCGACCGATAGAGGGCAGCCACCACCTCGGTGTTGATCTTCCCGGCGAAGATCATCTTCGCGAGCTCCAATGTCTCGTCATCGGTGACGCGCCGTCCGAGGATGATCCTCTGCTCGACTCCCAGACGTCGGGCGAGGTGCGTCACTTGATTCCCCCCACCGTGCACGACGACGATTCGAATCCCCACCTGATGGCAAAGAGCGATCTCCTCGGCCAGCGATTGCCGCGTTGTCGGATCTTCGGTGACCTTACCGCTCAGCTTCACGACAAAGATCTTTCCCTTGAACTTCTGGATGTACGGGAGCGCTTCGCGCAGAAGCTCCAAGCGATCGGTCATCATGGCGACATCTCCGCCTCTTCAGAGGAGCATGGAGAGCAGCGCCTTCTGAACATGGAGGCGATTCTCAGCTTGCAGTACCACCAGCGAGCGCTCGCTATCGAGGACAGCATCGCTCACGACCACGTTCCGCCGCACGGGGAGGCAGTGCATGAAGTATCCTCGAGCGGTCACGCGCATGAGAGCATCATCCACGATCCAGTCCCGATACCGCTCGCGCACGGCGCGCTCCTCGTCCCATCGTCCGTAGTAGTGGCGGCTGCCCCAGCTTTTGGCATAAATGACCTCAGCGCCCCGGCAGGCTTCGTGCCGATCGTGGAGGACGCGCACGGAGGCCCCGTTGCGACGAGCCTGCTCGTGGATCGCCTGCATGAGCTCGGGATCGAGCTCGTATTCCGGAGGACACGCGATCGTCAGATTCATGCCGAACTGGGCAGCGATCAGAGCGAACGAGTTCGGGACGGCCATCGGCAGCGGCTTCGGATGATAGGCCCAGCAGAGGACCACGCGGCGTTGGTCCACGAGTCCGAATGCCTCTCGAATCGTCATGATGTCCGCGAGGGCTTGAAGGGGATGGAACATCGCCGATTCCATGTTGACGACAGGTACGGAGCTGTATCGCGCGAAGCTGCGGAGGATCGGATCCCGTCGCTCCTCCTCGAAGGCGCGCAGGGCGGGAAAGACGCGCACGCCAATGGCCGCCACGTATCGAGAGAGCACGCGGGCGGCTTCCTTAATGTGTTCGCTCATCTCTCCATCCATGCGGATGCCCTCGCGGTATTCGAGCGTCCACACCCCCTTGCCGACATCGAGGACGACGGCCTGCCCGCCCAATTGATGAATGGCGATCTCCATTGAGGCGCGCGTCCGAAGCGAGGGATTGAAAAAGAGGAGGGCGATGGATTTCCCCCTCAAGGGGCGGCCGTGCCCGAGTGTCTTGTACTGGATAGCCAGATCGAGAATCTCGGAGAGCTCCTCCCGCGTGAATTCCCCAGTGGTGAGAAAGCTCCGCCCTCTGAGCGTTGCGTGCGGCATGGGCCGCTGTCGTGTCGAGAGTGCCATAGCGAAACTCCTCACGGGTGACTTCCCGGCCACTTCAGACCCGTGGTCTCATCCAGGCCAAACATGAGGTTCATGTTCTGCACAGCCTGACCGGCCGCGCCTTTGACCAAGTTATCAATGGCCGTGAAGACGATGGCCCTCCTCCCTTGGACAGCCCATCCGATGTCGCAAAAGTTCGTGTGCTTCACCCAGGTGATATCCGGAGAGACATTCGGCCCGAGCAGACGGATGAAAGGAGCGTCGGCATAAAATCGGCGAAAGAGGTCGCCGATCTCCTCGGCCGTCATCGGCACTGCGAGCGTGAGATAGAGCGAGGCGAAGATCCCCCGTACGACCGGCGCCGAGTGGACCTGAAGGACGAGGCGCTCAGGCCATCGGTCTTCAGTCAAAGAGGCGAGCGCTTGGGCGATCTCCGGCAGATGTTGATGAGTAAACGGCTTGTAGGCGAAAAAGCTATTGGCGCGCCGTGGATGATGCGTCGTCTCCAGGGGCTTCGCTCCAGCGCCTGATGAGCCCGTCTTTGCATCGGCGATCACTGGGCCGACCAGAAGTCGCGCGGCCGCCAACGGGGCGAGGCCCAAGAGGATAGCCGTCGCAAAACATCCGGGATTGGCGACGCGCGAAGCCTGGGCGATCTCTGCGCGCCGAAGCTCGGTCAGGCCATACACGAACCGATTGAGCTGCTCCGGTGCGCAATGCGGTTTCCCATAGTACGCCTCAAACGCTGCCGGATCTCTCAGTCGGAAATCTCCAGCCAGATCAATCACCTTCACGCCGTCGGGGACTCCCGAAACGAGCTCCATGCTGCGCCCGTGCGGAAGGGCGAAGAACACGCAATCGAGATCGCCGGTGAGCGAGCCGATGGATTCGACGGTCGGCATGGGGTGTAGCGGCAGCTCCGCCAGTCCCCGCAAGTTGGGGTGGACGTCGGCGACTGACTTCCCAGCGTGCTCATGAGCTGTCACCCACGCGATCTCCACGTCGGGATGAACGAGAAGCCATCGCAGCAACTCGCCACCGCTGTAGCCGGACCCACCGAGGATGCCTACGCGAATCGTCATCGCTCCTCCACAAAGCCGAAGGTCTTTCCTGTGCACGGTCCGGCACCTCGAAACTCCAAGACCTTCTCCTCCACGAGCCGGTAGAGTTTCTCGCCGTTTCTCATGGCATTGGCGGCCGGAACCCCCCACTCGCGCTCGATGAACTCGCGCCCCATGGCGCTATCGGTGACGGCTCCGGAGATGACGGTGACCGGCACGCCTCGAGCCTCCAAAAGGCGGAGTCCTCCCCAGGCGCCGACGAAATCGCTCGCGCAGAAGACGATCGCCGCGGCGAATCGCATCAGCTCTGCGTCCTCGAAGAGCACATGCACGTTGTACCCGCCGATGATCCCATCGCCCAATTCGAGAACGATCACGTCCGGCTCGGCCTCGTTCAGTTCGGCGATGAGCGCTTTGGCGATTGACGGAAGGTTGGATACTGAGACCGTTGAGGGATATCCGCAATCGAGGAACGAGAGCGTCTTCACCGCCCCGTGATCCGCCATGTTCAGTGTATCTCGCAGGCACGCGATGCCCGTGAGCTTGGCCGCCGCGACGCGATATCCGGCGTGCGTGAAATGCTTGATGAGTTGCGCGGCGGCCAATGTCTTTCCCGAACTCATGCAGGTCCCTGCGACCAGGACGAGCGGGCGCGACCGTCCCAGGCGTTCGCGAGGGGGAAGGGCATTCTTCGCGATGTTCAAGATCGTCCCCGGGTGCTCCCCATCTTCGTCCACGACCATGCCGAGCAACTCGACCTCAATCGCCTCCCCGAGCTCCCTGTAGTGATCCACGCAGCGACCGATCACGCCGCCGAGATTCAGAATATGCAGCCGATCGCCCGGAGCAAGCGTCGGTGGGACATGCCCGACAAACCCTTTGAGCGCCCGCCGCTCTCCGAGGACACCGATGATCACATCGTGGCGGTTGATCTTGCACAGCCGACCGGTCGGAAGCTCCAGATGATTATACACGGCATTCTCCGTGAGGACGCGCACAGCGACCACGTTGCCCACGCGCGCCTCGCAGCGCGTCGTCACTGGGACCACCGAAGGGAGCTGCAGATTCACTGTCGCCGACCCAATTTTGTCCACGCGCAGGAGCCGGATCGTCGGCGCCTCCCTCTCAGAAGGGGTAGATCGCAACCGCGCATCGAGCGCACTGTCGTTCTCGTTCACGCGTTCGTCCCTCCTATTGCGAGATGTGAATATCGGCCATTTCGCGCATTCCGTGTAGGCGAAGTCGAAGGGCGTTCAATTTGATGAAGCCCGTGGCATCCCGGGGATCGTAGACCTCATCGGCCTCGAACGTAGCGTACTCCGGCCGGTAGAGGGAGCACGGCGATTTGCGCCCGAGGACGATGCAGTTGCCCTTGTACAGACGCATGCGCACCGTCCCCGTCACAGTCTTCTGCGTGTGATCAATGAAAGCCTTCAGAGCTTGGAACTCCGGCGAGTACCAGAATCCGTAGTAGATCAGCTCGGCGATCTTCGGAATGAGCGCATCGCGCAATCGCCCGAGCTCCCGATCGAGCGTGATGGATTCCAAAGCGCGATGGGCTACGTGCAGGATCGTTCCACCAGGCGTTTCATACACCCCTCGCGATTTCATGCCGACGAAGCGATTCTCCACCATGTCCACGCGGCCGATGCCATTCTCCCCCCCGATCGCGTTCAGCGTCTCCAGAAGCGCTACAGGGTTCAGGTATTCACCGTCCACAGCAACAGGGACACCCTCCTCGAAGGTGATCTCGAGCGTCGTTGGGCGATCGGGCGCGCGTTCGGGTGAGACCGTCAGCTGGAATATGTCCTCCGGGGGTTCCTGCCAGGGATCCTCCAAGATGCCGCCTTCGTAGCTGACGTGGAGGAGGTTTCGATCAATCGAATACGGTTTCTCCCGAGTGGCGCTCACAGGGATCCCATGTCGCGCCGCATACTCCATCAGGTCGGTGCGCGACCGAAACTCCCACTCCCGCCAGGGGGCGATCACTCGAATATCCGGATCGAGAGCATAATAGGTCAGCTCGAAGCGCACCTGATCGTTCCCCTTTCCCGTCGCACCGTGCGCGACCGCATCGGCCTTCTCCTTCCGCGCGATTTCAATCTGCCGCTTCGCGATAAGTGGACGCGCCAAGCTCGTCCCGAGCAAGTAAAATCCCTCGTAAACGGCATTGGCTTTGAGCGCCGTGAACACGAACTCTCGAACGAACTCTTCGCGCAGGTCCTCAATGTAACAGCGACTCGCTCCCGTGGCGCGAGCTTTTTCCTCGAGGCCGGCCAGCTCATCTCCCTGGCCGATATCGGCCGTGAAGGTGACGACGTCGCAGCCGTACCGGTCTTTGATCCATTTGAGCATCACCGAGGTGTCCAGTCCTCCCGAATACGCGAGCACGACCTTTCGAATCTCTCTCTTCACCATATGCCCCATCCTCCCCGAGATCCCCCGCCGAGGAGGCGATGTCGCCATCACCTTCCCCGTCGGGAAGACTGCCGCCATGTGAAAAGCTGACTGATGCGCGCGATCGCCTTGCGCTGCGCTTCCCGATCCTTCACGGCGACGAAGACCGTATCATCTCCCGCGACCGTTCCCACGATCTCCGGGAAGTGCGCGGTGTCGATCTTCAAGGCCACCGGAGACGCTTGCCCCGGCTCGGTCTTCACCACAATGAGATGATCCCCGGCCGTATCGAGGTCGAGAATCTCTAAGACGCCAGCGATCGGATGCGTCAGGCGCGGGAGCGCATAGTAGCCGTTGATCTTCACCGCTCCCAGGCGGGCGAGATCGCGCGAGACCGAGGATTGCGTCGCGCGAATGCCTCGCCGGCGCAGCTCCTCGACGAGCTCGGCCTGCGTCCGGAACCGCTTGGCCCGGATCAGCTCGAGCACCTTCTCTTGGCGCGCCCTCTTCCGCATAATATGCAAAATTTCTGCATGATTCGAGAATGGGAACATATTTATACGCACTCTCTCCCGCTTTGTCAACCCTCGTGTCAAGAATCCTGATTTCCGGTGCGGGCCTTCGGTGGAGAGGACCGGCTTGCGAGAGATGGAGAGAGCTGGTATCCTGGGGCAGTCGTTAAGGAGGAGAACATGGGACGAAGACGGCAGGATCTCGCGGTGACGCTCATTGAGCTTCCCGCGACTGTGGATGGAACTCTCGATGGGAAATTGGCGAAGGATGTCTATTCGCTTCTCGATTTTCCGGCACGTGGTATTCCGCTTCTCACGGCGATCGTGAAAAAGGCGGGATATACGGATACGGTGGCCATCAATCCCAAGTACAATCGTCGAAGCCGGGGGCGCCTGGATCGAGGGGATTGGGCGCGGTTGCTCGCATCGGATGTCGTCGGCATTTCAGCGATCACGCGGACGGCTCCGCAATCGCTCGAGCTGGCGCGGCGTCTGAAGGAGGCGAATCCGCGCCTGAAGGTCGTCCTCGGGGGACCACATCCCACGGCCTTACCCGAGGAGGTGCTTCAGGTTGCGGACGTGGTCGTCCGACATGAAGGGGATTATACGTTCCCGGAGGTGCTCGAACGGTTCCGAGAGGACATGGAGCATCCGTATCTGGAGGACGTTTGGGGAATCGCCTATCGAACGCCCGAGGGAGAGGTGCGGCTCACGCCGAATCGTCCTTTCCTGACCTCGGAGCAGCTCTCCGCACTTCCCTTTCCCGAGTATACAGAGAACGAGCGGCGCTCGGTCACGCATCTGGTGGTGAATACGTCGCGCGGATGCCCGTTCGAGTGCGAGTACTGTTCGGTGATTGACAACTTCGGGCGTCAGTTCCGGTTCCTGGATGAGGATACGACGATCGCGTTGATCCGGTATACCCTTGATGTGAAGCGGTGTCCGATCTTCTTCGGGGACGATATCTTCAATGCGAACCGGGCGCGGGTGAAACGCATCCTCGATCGCGTTTTGACCGAAGGTATTCGGATCCCCCGTTGGTTCGCTCAGGTGAGAGTGGAAGCCGCGAACGATCCGGAGCTTCTCCGGTTGATGGCGCGATCCGGATGCGCGTGCGTCTTCATCGGACTCGAATCGGTCAACGACGAGACACTGCGGCTTTACCACAAGCATTCGACATTGGAGAAAAATCGGGCGGCGATCGAGGCTTTCCACCGCGTGGGGATTCGCGTGCATGGGATGTTCGTTCTCGGATCGGACGCGGATACGGTTGAGACGATCGAAGAGACACTTCGCTTTGCGAAGGCGATGAATCTGGACACGGCGCAGTTCTTCGCTCTGACGCCAGTCCCCGGTCCTCCGCTGACGGCTCGCTACGAGCGGGCGGGGAAGATCGTCGCCCCCGGGCAGTGGCACCTCTATGATGCGCAGCATGCTGTCATCTGGCCCGCGAAGATGACGCCCTATGAGCTGCAGATAGGGACGATCCGGGCATCGCTCGATTTCTACTCCTATCGCGAGGCGTGGCGGCACTGGCGGGAAGGGCGGGGTTTCTTCAACGCGTGGATTCGGATCAAGGGGCGGAAGCTGGCGCAGCAGATTGTTCGGGATAGCCGGCCCTATCTTGAGGCGCTCCGACGTTTGGATCAGTGGTGGCAACAGCTTGAGGACGAGCGCCGCACGTGGGAGGAGCGGGTGAGACGTCTCCTCGTGGACGAGAGCGTGCCAGCGGAGGACAAGAGAACGCAGATGCGACGTCTCCTGACTGAGGTGTGCGAACGGATTCGGGCGAGCGCCGATTCCCTTGCTGTGGAGTTTCGCCCATATGTCCGGCAACTCACCGACCGCCTCTTGGAGACGTTGTGGCGGGAATTCGAGGAGCTTCTCGGGGGTGGGAGTGCGCCTGTGTCGGTTCCGGCGACGGAACGGTGACCCCACGCGATATCTTCATCGTGTGGGGACCCCCGAGGGATCTCCTCTTTCGGTGCGACGCGACAGGTCAGGGGAGAAATTGCCGAATGCGCGGATCGCGCGAGCTCCAGAAGAGTTCATCAGCTCCATCGAAGATCACGCGCCCCTGAGCGAGCATGAGGATTTTCGTATTGATCAAGCAGAACCGATCGCTCTCCCGACGGAAGAGGAGCTTGCCTTCGTCTGTGCGCTCGTAGAAGTGGGAGGCGAGATATCGAACTTCGTCCATGTTCTGCGTGATCCAGAGTGAGGTGACGCTGTGAAGATCGCGCAGGCGCAGGGCGAGTCGGCTGATACGTCGGCCGATGACCGGATCCAGACCCGAGAGAGGAGAGTCGTAGAGGATGAGCTCCGGATTCCCCACAAGAGCGCGCGCGATGGCCGTGCGCCGGCTCATCCCTCCGGACAGCTCACTCGGCATCATCCCATAGGCGTGTTCGAGACCGACCAGGCGCAGCGTCCGCCGCACCTCGTCCTCCACATCCTCGAGCGCATATCCCTGTTCGAGAAGCCGGTAGGCGACATTCTCGGCGACCGTCAGTGACGTGAAGAGCGCATCTTCCTGGAAGACGACACCGATCCGCTGCCGGAGTCTCAGGATTTCGTCCTCGGACATGGCGGTGATCTCATGGCCGTTCAGGAAGATCTGCCCGTGATCGGGGCGGAGCAGTCCGATCGCCAGCCGAAGGATCGTAGATTTCCCAGAGCCCGTCGGTCCCAAGATGATGCGCATCTCGCCCCTGTAGACCTTGAAGCTGATCCGATCGAGGACTGGGTGGGAGGGATCATCGAAGAAGATGGAGACCTCTCGGAATTCGATGACAGGTCGATCCTCGGGTGATGGCGCAGGGACCGGCGCGGGCGTCTTCTCCAGAACTTCCTCCTGACGATCGGAGAGAAGTCGTCGCATCATTCGAGCAAGGATTCCTCGAATATTTCTCGTTCCTCGACCTCTTCGAGCGCGCCGATGAATTCGCGGACGTAGGGATCCTCCGAACGGCGAAGTTGCTCCTCCGTCCCGCTGAAGTAGATGCGGTGATGGCGCAAGATGAGAAATCGCGTATTGATGAGCGAAAACGTCTCATCGTCGCGGTATAGGGCGACGATGTCACCCGCAGCATTTCGCGTATAGAGCACAGAGGAGAGGAAGCGCACATCGTCCATGCGGTGGGTGACGAAGATGGAGCTGACGCCTTCGAGATCGCGATACTTGGCGGCCAGCTCGCACAGCGTTCGTGCCGTCGGGGGATCGAGCCCTGCCGTGGGCTCATCGAAGAGCAGGATCTCGGGTCCACCCACCATCGCCCGAGCGATGGCGACAGCCCGGCGCATGCCCCCGGAGAGCTCGCTGGGGAGAGCATGAACATCTCCCTTGAACTCGATGAACGCGAGCTGCCGCATGACCTCTTCCTCGATTTGATCTTCCGGCCATCCCTCCTCGCGCAGCCGATAGGCGACGTTCTCGTACACACTGAGGCTATCAAACAGAGCGCCCGATTGAAAGACGATTCCGATCTTTCGACGAACGTCTAGAAGCTCGTGCTCGGTCATGGATGTAATCTCCTGGCCCTGAATGAAGATCTCTCCTGCATCGGGACGGATAAGTCCGAGCGTGAGGCGCAAGATCGTCGACTTACCGCTTCCGGAGCCGCCGAGGATGACCGTCATCTCACCCGGCCCAACCGAGAAGGAGATATCCTCGAGCACGAAGCGCTCGCCGTCATACGAATGCCAAACATTCTTGAATTCAATGGCCGGATGCATCGCTCTCGCGCCGCCTCGATCGGCGACTTTTGTTTATATCACACCGATCGTCCGTTAGGCTATGGGAAGTAGCGTTTGACAGTGAGGGCGCCGCGGGGTATAAATCGGCGCTGGCCGTTGCAGCATCGCGCGCTGGGCGAAGGGGAGGCGGGTCAAGAGGTGGCGGTGTTGGAGGGACGGGGATGACGGGAACGTACATCTATTGCCGTCGTTACAGCGAAGCGAAGTCGGTGCTGATCTGCGCCGTACGATGCCCATACGCGCTCGGATGCCGGGATTGGGCAGAGGCGCTCGCCGGCGATCAGCGCGAACGCATCGAGCAAGAGGTGCAGGCCTATGCGCAAGCGAAGGGCATCGTGCTCAACCCCGAGGTCTGGCAGCCTCTGTCGGCGAAGCGGAAGCGGCGCGCGAGCCTGCATCGGGGGAATGCGTCGCCTTCCTCAGGGCTTTCCTCGCCTTCGGACGCTGAGGGGGCGTCCTCTCCGGTGCGCGATTCAGACCTTCGAAGCAAAGGGGAGGAACGTATGGGGGAGGAGAAGAGCGTAGAGGGGAAGCGAACGGTGGTGCGCTCCGGCGCGCGGGAGGTCGCCTCGCAGCCTGCCAAACGTCAGAAAGGGACCTCCCCGCGTCGGAGGGAGCACAAGGAGCCTGGAACGATCTTCCTCATCCTCGAGCGAAACGGGCGATATCGGGAGGTCAAAAGCGAAGCGGAGATGAAGCGCATCGCTATCGAGAGCGCGGGGCGGAACAAGAGAGGAGTGCGCTTTGCGCGGGCGACGCTTCTAGAAGTCGAGGTCACGTTTCGCCCGGTTCGATGAGGGCGATGCGCCGCCAAGGGAGGCGCATCGCCCTGAGCCGCGACCGAAAAGGTGCTCTCGGCTCGAATCATCCGAGGCAGAACCCGACGTTCACCAATCCGACGCCGATGGGGACGACAAACCCCAGGCAGGGAACAATCTTGAAAAACGGGGGCGTGTTGGTGAGCACGACGTTGAAGCCGATGGCAGGCCCGATGATTCCGAGCAGCGATTGCGCAGCGTCAACCTGATGGGCCGATGCGCGCTTCGGCAACGGTGTGAATTTATACTCTGTGGCCGGGAGGCTCGCGACGATCGTCCCGAATCGGTCGCGGAAGTTCAGGGAGAGGCGGCGCGTCTGAGGATGGCCGCCGAGCTCGAGCGTATAGATTCCGGCCGGCAGGATTTTGTTCTGCACGGAGAAAGCCTTTCCGGCTTCAATGATCCCCACTGTACCCAGGCGTCGTGGATCCCAGGACGAAGCCGGCGTTAGCGTCACCGGTGTATCGCCGATCTGCAAGAGCTTCGCTTGACTGGAATCCACTGTCATCCCGATCTCCATGGCACGATTCTGGACAAAGAGGTCGAGCGTGTGGAAGAGGCTTTGCACGTCGAGGCCGTTCACGGTGGCGGGGTCTTGACCGAACACGGGCGGAGCCGTGAGTGCTGCCTTTTGAGCTGACGGAAAGGAGAGCGCCACTACGAATACAATCAGCGTCACTATCGTTCGCCTTTTCATCATCCTTCGCCTCCAGAAAGAATTCCTCGTCGAGCGCGACACCGTCAGGGCACCACAGATGAGCTCGAGGCTCTCGGGTGCCCGCACGCTCTTCCGAGATCGCATGCGGCGCCCGAGAACGCTCTCTCTCGGCATCGTCGCTCTCGGTTCGTCATCCGCCAGGTGGGACGGCGCGGCAGCGAGCGAGCGTTGCACGAATTTTCACGGTGGAAGCCCGGCGCGTCGTCTCCGCTCTAGTCTTCACCCGAGGAAGTGGGCCTTGTCCGTCGTCGGTTGTGTCGCGTACAATGGCTCCTCCGCAACGGCAATGAGAGGCGCATCAAGGAGGGAGAGCGTATGATCAGACTTGCCCATTGTCTCCGAAGCGGTATTGTCCTCGTTCTGATGGCGGTATCGGCCTTCCCTCTACAAGGGGCTATCCCATCACCGAGGGAGCATTTGGGGTTCGACATCGGAGAGGATCGCCGACTCGCCAATTGGGCGCAGATCGTCGAATATTTTCGGCGATTGGATGAGGTGTCGGATCGGTTGAGTGTCGTGGAACTGGGACGGAGCACGGAAGGCCGTCCCTTCATCATGGCGATTATCTCGGCGCCGCCAACGCTTGCTCAGTTGGAGTCATATCGCCAGATTCAGAAGCGGTTGGCTGACCCTCGTGGCCTCTCCGAGGCCGAAGCGCGAGCGTTGATCGAGCGGGGGAAAGTCGTCGTCCTGATCACCTGCAATATTCATTCAACGGAGGTCGCCAGCGCGCAAACGGCTGTCGAGTTCGCCTGGCGTATGGTGACCGAGGATTCGCCGCGCGTGCGGGAGATCTTGGAAAATGTGATCCTTCTGCTTATCCCTTCGCTGAATCCGGATGGGAATCAACTGGTCTACGAGTGGTATCAACGGACGCTCGGCACGCCGTATGAAGGGACGAGCCCCCCGTGGCTTTATCACAAGTATGTGGGGCATGACAACAATCGGGACTGGTACATGTTCACGCAGGTGGAAACGCGGCTCACCGTGGAGAAAGTGCACAACGCGTGGCATCCGCAAATCGTCTACGATGTCCATCAGATGGGAGCGTATGGGGCGCGTCTCTTCACGCCCCCCTGGATTGATCCGATCGAGCCCAACATTGATCCTATCCTCGTGCAGGAGATGAACTGGCTGGGCATGAAGATGGCGGCCGACCTGACGGCGGAGGGGAAGACAGGGATCGTCGTCAACGCGATTTACGATCTGTGGACGCCGGCGCGATGCTACCAGTGTTATCACGGAGGGCTGCGAATTCTGACGGAATCGGCGAGCGTGCGCCTCGCCTCGCCGATCGAGGTTCCCTTTGAGCGCTTGCAGGGCGGACGCGGCTATGATCCGCGACAGCCGAGCTGGAATTTCCCGAAGCCTTGGCCCGGTGGCATCTGGCGCTTGCGCGACATCGTGGACTATCAGCTCTCGGCCTTCTTCTCGCTCTTGCAGACGGCGGCGCGACATCGGGATCACTTCTTGTGGAATTTCTATCGGGTTGGGAAGCGCGCCGTCGAGAGGAATGAGCCGCCGTATGCCTTCGTCATCCCGGCGGAGCAGAAGGATCCGGCTGCTGCCCAAGTGCTGATTGAGACCTTACGCTTTGGGATGGTGGAGGTGTGGAAGGCGCGGTCGGCGTTTCACGCGGATGGGCGAACGTTCTCAGCCGGAAGTTACGTTATCCCGCTCGCTCAGCCTTATGGAGCGTTCGCTAAGGCCTTACTCGAGCGGCAGCGATATCCGGATCTGCGGGAGTACCCAGGAGGACCGCCCAAACGCCCCTACGATGTGACGGCGCATACGCTCCCGCTTCTGATGGGCGTGGACGTGGTGGAGATCGCTCGGCCGTTCTCCGCCGAGCTGGAGCCCGTGGAACGCGTGCACGAGCCGACCGGAGGGATCATAGGCGGGAGATCCCCGCACGGATATGTGATTCGGCCTGACGGCCATCGGGAGATCGTCGCGCTCTTTGAATTGCTCAAGCGGGGAGTGCGCATCTACCGCGTGGTGGAGAGTGCGACGTTCCCACCGGGGACGGCGTTCATTCCAGCTGGATCGGAAGCGCACCTTGAGGAGGTCGCCCGACGCCTCTCGATCTCCGTTCACGCTGTTCCCGAACGCCCGCGTGGGACGCTGCTTGAGCTTCGAGAACCACGAGTGGGATTGTATCGGAGCTATGTCCCTTCGATGGATGAAGGATGGACGCGATGGGTCTTCGACCGATTCGGCATCCCGTATGAGAACATCTTCGATCGGGATGTGCGGATGGGGGATTTACGCCGGCGGTTCGACCTCATCCTGCTGCCCGATCACACTCCGCGCGCAGTGTTGGAAGGGCATCGGCCGGGAACGATGCCGGAGGAGTATACAGGCGGCATCGGCGAAACCGGTCTTGCGCATCTGCGCGCGTTCGTCGAGGCGGGGGGAACCCTTATAGCTTTCAATCAAGCCTCGGCGGTCGTCTTGGGAGGGTGGCGTCTAGATGTGCGCGATGTGCTCGCGGGCGTCCCGGAGAGGGAGTTCTATGGGCCGGGCTCGATCCTGAGGGCGGAGTTCGATCCCACGCATCCGATCGCCTTCGGGATGAAGCGCGAGACAGCGATCTGGTTCGAGGAGGGACCGGCCTTCGAGGTAGGGGGATCAGTCGTCGTCATTGCGCGGTATCCGATGGGCGATCCCCTTCTGAGCGGGTGGTTGCTCGGCGGAGAGCGCCTCTCCGGGAAAGCGGCGCTCGTTGAAGTGCCACTCGGTCGCGGCCGCGTGATCCTCTTTGGATTCCGACCCCAATATCGCGGGCAGTCCTACGCGACGTTTCAGACGATCTTCAACGCCTTGCTCTATGCTGCCTCAGAGAGGGTAACGTGGTGAACGGCAACGTTGTGCTCGGAGATGTTCGCACGTTCGGAGTGCGGTTCATGGGCGAGCGCGACGCCGATAGAGAGTGATCAACCCTTGCGTCCCTTGTTCGCCGAGGCCTTCGGCGACGGCCTCGCTGAACAAGCGAAGGGCGAGGGCGGCACCGGGGAAAGCATCCAATGCCCTCTCGGACACTTCTGGATCAGCGCGCTGAAGAGCTTCGCGCACCAGGCGCAGGTCCTTTTGCTGAAGGGAGATCTTGAAGCCCGGGGCGAAATCGCCGCGTTGAATCTTGGGCGCGAGAGTCGAGAGTTGCCAGGAGGCGGCCGCCCCCTGCGAGATAACGCGGAGCGTCGTCTCTTGGTCGAGGCCAAGCCGCTCGGCCAGGTGAAGCCCCTCGACGACGGCGATGACGTTCACTGCGCAGATGAGTTGGTTCACAAGCTTCGTCTTCTGACCGCTCCCACTCGGTCCCGTGTAGACGATCGTTTTCCCTAAGGCGCGGAAGATGGGGAGGCAGCGGTGGAAGACCTCCTCTCGGCCTCCGACCATGATCGCGAGCGTGCCTTCGATGGCACCGCGCTCGCCACCGCTGACAGGCGCATCGAGCATCTCGCAGCCTCTCTCAGCGAGGCGGTGAGCGAAGGTCACAGCGGCATCCGGAGCGATCGTGCTCATCTCGATCACGATGCTCCCAGGGCGTATTCCTTCCCAAACACCTCCGGAGCCGAAGAGCACCACTTCGACATCGGGCGTGTCTGAGAGCATAGTGATCACGACATCGGATCTCTGAGCGAGATCAGCAGGAGAGGAGGCCCAGGCTGCGCCCATCCCCAGAAGCGGCTCTGCCTTGCTCGCTGTGCGGTTGTAGACGGTCATGGGAAAACCTGCCTTGAGGAGATTCACGGCCATAGGACGTCCCATTGTGCCGAGTCCGATGAATCCAAGGCGCATACGATCCCCCCTCATCGTGCTCTTGTGGTCAGTCCGTGTCCGATCGGATAAGCGCCCGGCAAGCTGATCGGAAGCTTTCCGGAGAAGGGGATTTCCCCGAGAATGGCGCGCAGAGCTGCGCGCTCAGCCTCCGGATAGTATTCGTAGGTCAGGATGTAGGTCGGCAGTTCGGGCACGAAGGAGAGCGCGTAGGGGCTTCCAAAGAGCGTGAAGACAAACGGCTTCTCCAATTTCGAGAGGAAGCGCAGCAGGCCCAGCTGTTCCTCGGTCAGATCAATCGAGCCTTTGTAGGCGGCGACGCGGATGAAGCCGTTGGCGAGGATGACGTCGCAGAGGCCAGCCAGCTTTTTGATGACTTCGATCGTCTCGCGCGACGTCTTCTCGTCCACGATCACTTCGACCACATTCTGATGACGCTTGAGGAGCTCGGTGCGAAAAGCAGTTCCGGGTGGACCTTCGCGCCATCCTTCGCGGGCATCGAGGATCGTCAGCAACAGGACGCGCTGCGTCGGTTCCAACGCGAGTGGAAGGACGTGCCGCTCATCGCGCGCGAGCGTGATCGCGCGCTCGATCATCGTGCGCGCCCACTGCTGATGCTCTCGATGTCCGACGATCGTCTCCAGACGTTCGAGGTCCACGTACCGGTTTCTGTGGAGGCCCAGCCGCGCTTTCGCTTCCAGGATGCGACGCGCAGAGGCCTCGATGCGTTCGGGGGGAATCTCGCCGCGTTCAACGGCTTGGCGAAGGGCCACAAAGGAGCGCTCGACGTCCACGGGGAAGAGGATCACATCGGCTCCGGCACGGACGGCGCGCAGTGTCGCCTCTTCGGGCGTGAAGTGGTTGGCGATCCCCCGCATCTCCATGGCGTCGGTGAAAATCAGTCCGCGAAAGCCGAGCTCGGTTCGGAGCAGTCCGGTGAGAATCGTCGGCGAAAGGGTCGCGGGGATTCCGGGCTCCGATTCGAGCTGCGGCAGGGCGATGTGAGCCGTCATGATCGCAGCGACGCCCGCGCGAATAGCGGCGCGGAAGGGAGGCAGTTCGACGCGCTCCAAGCGATCGCGTCCCACCGGGATGACAGGAAGCTCCAGATGCGAGTCCTGGCTCGTGTCTCCGTGGCCGGGGAAATGCTTGGCCGTCGCCAGCTGCCCGTTTTCTTGCACTCCGCGAATATAGGCTTGGCCGAGACGCGCGACGAGGGCGACATCTTCGCCGAAGGAGCGAATGTTGATGATGGGATTTCTCGGATTATTGTTGACGTCCAGAACGGGATAGAAGTTCACGTGAATGCCCATGGCGCGTCCTTCGATGGCCGTGATCTGTCCAGCGCGATAGGCCAGCTCCTCGCTTCCGGTCGCGCCCAAAGCCATGGCGCGCGGCAGGCGCGTCGCTCCACGAAATTGGTACCCCGGCCCGCCTTCCAAATCCGCCGTGATCAGCAGAGGGACTTTCGCCAATCGTTGCATTCGATTGAGCAGAGCCGCGAGGGCGACCGGATCGCCTCCGAAAGCGTGATAACCCCCGACATGAAAGTCCACGATGTGACGCTCGATACGACGGAACTCCTCGCTTTCTCGGTTCATGAAGACGGGCGCCATTGCCGGAATGAGCATTTGCCCGATCTTCTCTTCGAGCGTCATCCGTCGGAGCGTCTCTTCGACCCACGCGCGCTCCTCAGAGCTCAACGAGCGCAAGCCGTCTTGTCGCGGATCGGCCGACGTCGCGACGGAGAGCCAAAAAATGAGCGCGATGATTCCCATGCGTTTCATGTCCATCTCCTCCTTCGTGGCACCCGGTGTGGAACCTTAGTGTACCCTCCGCTGGCCAGGCAAATTCGCTCTAGAGGAGCGCGCGTGCTCAGTGCTCGAGCGCAGGGGACGGTTCTGCCTCTCTGGCGCGTTCGATCGGGCGCGCCGGGTCCGTGATCCATTCGCTCCAAGAGCCGGCATAGAGTCGCGCGTCGCCCAGGCCAGCATGTGCGAGCGCCAGCAGGTTGTGCGCGGCCGTCACACCGGAGCCGCAATAAAAGATCACACGCTCCGGAGGGACGTCGCCAAGGAGTCGCTCAAACCGCTTGCGCAACTGGGCCGCCGAACGGAATCGGCCGTGGGCGTCAAGGTTCTCGAGATAAGGCGCGCAGAAGGCCCCGGGGATGTGTCCGGCCACCGGATCGATGGGCTCATACTCGCCGCGATACCTCTCGAGGCTTCGGGAGTCAATAAGGCGGAAGCGAGAATCGTTCAAGACCGCCAGGACCTCATCGGCGCTTGCCACCAATTCGGGGCGAGGCCGAGGGAGGAAACGACGAGGGGAGCGCCAATGGCGCCCGCGACGAAACGGACGGCCTTCAGCGCGCCACCATGGCCAACCGCCATCCAAGACGGCGACCGCTTCGTGCCCGAGCCACCGTAAGAGCCACCAAAGTCGCGCCGCCATAGAACCTCCGCTGTCATCGTAAGAGACGACCTGAACGGTCTCATCAATGCCCCATGCGCTGAATCGCTCCACCAAGTGCTCTATAGACGGCAGTGGATGACGGCCCGTCTTCCCCGGGATGATCGCGCCTGTGAGATCTCGCTCCAAATGTGCGTAGAGAGCGCCCGGAATATGCCCCTGCTCATAGTCGCGTTCGCCTCGGCTGGGATCCTCCAGCGTGAAGCGGCAATCGAGGATCACCCACGAGGGATCATCCACATGAAGAGCGAGATCGGCGGTCGAGATCAGCGTGCGAAAGATCATAGGACATGTTCGGTTCTCAGGAAGCGCGCTTCAAGCTGGCGAAGTTTCTCCAAGCGGCGGCGATGGCGCTCCTCGCCGCTGAAGCGCGCTGTCAAGAACGCGCGCACGAGTTCCTTCGCCAGTTCCGGGCCGATGACGCGCGCGCCGAGCACAAGCACATTGAGATCGTCATGCTCGACGCCCTGGCGCGCCGAGTACGTGTCATGGCACACACCGGCGCGAATCCCCGGCACTTTGTTCGCGGCGACCGAGGCACCGACGCCACTGCCGCAGATGAGGATCCCGCGATCCGCACGTCCTGCCACAAGGGCGCGGGCGACGGCCTCGGCATAGTCGGGATAATCCACCGGATCCGCGCTCTCGGTCCCGAGATCTTCGACCGTATACCCCAGTTCGCGCAGGTAGGTGACGAGCATGTGCTTGAGCTCGAATCCCGCGTGATCGGCTCCGATGACGATGCGCATGTTCGTCCTCCGCGTTGACGATTCGCCCAAAGTGTAGCAGAACCGCGGGGAATGGGGAAAGGCGCGGGTCACTTCGATGTATAAGGGATGCTGATTCGGGCAAAAAAATAATAAATTTTACAAATGCCGCCGCGATCGCTACACTCTCTTACGCGTGCGAGGCAGTAAGGAGGCGAACGGGATGAAGATGAAGGGAACGGAGATCTTCGTCGAGTGTTTGCGGCGGGAGGGGGTAGAGGTCGTATTCGGTCATCCCGGGGGATCGATTCTGCCCATTTACGATCGGTTGTACAATGCGGAGATCCGGCATGTCTTGATGCGGCATGAGCAGGCGGCGGCGCATGCGGCGGATGGATATGCGCGAGCGTCCGGGCGAGTGGGGGTGGCGATGGCGACCTCCGGACCGGGAGCGACGAATCTGGTGACGGGGATTGCGAGCGCGTACATGGATTCGGTGCCAATAGTCGTCTTCACAGGACAGGTGCCCTTGACGCTGATCGGGACGGATGCGTTTCAGGAGGCGGATGTGGTGGGGATCACGCGGCCCTGCACGAAGCACAATTACCTGGTGGTGCGGACGGAGGACTTGGCGCGGACGATTCGAGAGGCGTTTTATCTGGCGCGGACGGGGCGACCGGGACCGGTGCTCGTGGATTTGCCGAAGGATATTCAATTGAGCGAGTGCGAGTTCGAGTATCCGGAGCAGGTGTGGTTGCGAGGGTATCGGGTCGTGGAAGAGGGGGATCCGGCGGCAGTTCGACGGGCAGCGGTAGCGATTCTGGAGGCCGAGCGACCGGTTATCTATGCCGGGGGTGGAGTCATCGCATCCGAGGGAGCGGAGGAGCTGCGGCGGCTGGCCGAGCAGGGGCGCATTCCGGTGGCGACGACATTGATGGGGTTGGGGGGCTTTCCGACGGAGCATCCGCTGTCGTTAGGGATGCTGGGGATGCATGGGAGTTGGTATGCGAACACGGCCATCACACGGTGTGATTTGTTGATCGCTATTGGCGTGCGGTTCGATGATCGGGTGACGGGGAAGATCGCAGAGTTTGCACCGAGGGCGCGGAAGATTCACATTGACATTGATCCGGCGGAGATCAACAAGAACGTGCGGGTGGAGATCCCGATTGTGGGAGATGTGCGGCGGGTGTTGCGCGCATTGAATGCGGAGATGGAGGCGTTGTTGGCCGAGGTGGAGACGGAAGCATGGGCGCAGAAGCGGATGTCATGGATCGAGCAAATTGCTCAGTGGAAGCGGGAGTATCCGCTGCGGTATGAGTGGGACGAGCGGGTGATCAAGCCGCAGTGGGTGATCGAGGAGATCGCGCGGCTCACCAAGGGAGAGGCGATCGTGACAACCGATGTGGGGCAGCATCAGATGTGGGCGGCGCAGTACCTTCGGTTCAAGTATCCCCGGACGTGGATTACATCCGGGGGATTAGGGGCGATGGGGTTTGGATTGCCGGCGGCTATCGGGGCATGGTTTGCGCGACCGGATCGGCCCGTTGTTGCCATCTGCGGAGATGGTGGGTTTCAGATGACGATGCAAGAGCTGGCCGTAATAGCCGAACATCGGATTCCGGTGAAGATCGTCATCATCAACAACTTCTATCTGGGAATGGTGCGGCAGTGGCAGCAGCTCTTCTATAATCGGCGGTATGCAGCGAGCGACCTGCGAGTCTCGCCCGATTATGTGAAAATCGCCGAGGCCTATGGGCTGCGGGGGTATACGGTGCGGCGGCCTGGGGAACTGGTTGAGGTGCTAGAGGAAGCCTTTCGGTCAGAGGAGCCGGTGCTTTTGGATGTGCACGTGGCAGCGGAGGAGAACGTCTACCCGATGGTGCCGCCGGGAGCGTCCATTCGGGAAATGATCCTGGGACCGTCGGAGACGGAAGCGGCGGTTAAAAGTTGAGGAGGTGAGTGCTGGGGAGATGCTGCGGACATTGATGTTGAGGGTGGAGAATCGGCCGGGGGCATTGGCGCGGGTCACAGGTTTGTTCAGCGCGCGAGGGGTTAATATCGAGAGCTTGACGGTGGCGCGGACCGAGGATCCGACGCTGTCACACATGACGATCGTGGTAGATATGGACGAGATGGCGTTGGAGAAGTTGGTGAAGCTCCTGGATCGGTTAGTGGATGTCGTGACGGTAGACGTGGTGGACGGGCGGGGAGCGGTAGAACGAGAGCTCCTGCTTGTGAAGGTGCGCCAGGAGCCAGGACAAAAGCTGGAACTCCTGAAGGAAGCGGAGTTGTTTCGGGCGCGCGTGGTAGATGTCGCGCCGCAGTCGTATGTGCTGGAGCTGACCGGGGATGAAGAGAAGTTGGAGGCGTTCATTCGAGTCTTCGAGAAGTACGGGATTCTCGAGCTGGTGCGTTCGGGAAAGGTGGCCATGGCGCGGGGAGAGGCTGCCGGTTCCCGGTGAGTTTATGGGAGGGATGAGAGATGGCGAAGATTTACTATGAGTCGGATGCCGATCTGAAGATCTTAGCGGGAAAGACGGTGGCAATCGTAGGGTATGGGAGTCAGGGGCATGCTCATGCGCTGAATTTGCGGGATAGCGGGCAGCGCGTGGTGGTGGGGCTGTATCGGGGGAGTCGGTCGTGGGCGAAGGCGGAGCGAGAGGGGCTGAAAGTGGTGCCGGTGGAGGAGGCGGCTCAAGAAGGGGATGTGATCATGCTTCTGGTTCCGGATCCGGCGCAGCCGCGGGTGTACGAGCAGGCCATTCGGCCAGGATTGCGACCGGGGAAGATGCTGATGTTCGCACACGGGTTCAATATTCATTACGGGCAGATTGTGCCTCCGCCAGATGTGGATGTGGCGATGGTCGCGCCCAAGGGGCCGGGACATCGAGTGCGAGAGCTGTTCGTGGAAGGGCAAGGGGTGCCCGCGTTGTTGGCCGTGTATCAGGATGCCTCCGGGCGGGCTCGGGAGCTGGCTTTGGCTTATGCCAAGGGGATCGGAGCGACGCGGGCAGGGGTGATTGAGACGACGTTTCGGGAGGAGACAGAGACGGATCTATTTGGGGAGCAAGCCGTGCTGTGTGGTGGGGTGACGGCGCTGATCAAAGCGGGGTTTGAGACGCTGGTGGAGGCCGGGTATCAGCCAGAGATCGCTTATTTCGAATGTTTGCATGAGCTGAAGCTGATCGTAGACTTGATCTACGAGGGGGGACTCTCCTATATGCGGTATTCCATCAGCGATACGGCCGAGTATGGGGATTACACGCGAGGGCCGCGTGTGATTAATGACCAGGTGCGGGCGGAGATGCGGCGACTTTTGGCTGAGGTTCAGAATGGAACGTTCGCTCGAGAGTGGATCTTGGAGAATCAGGCGGGGAGACCCAGCCTGCAGGCCTATCGGCGGCAGGAGGCTGAGCACCTGATCGAGCGAGTGGGCCGGGCCTTGCGCGAAGGCATTATGGGACTTAAACCCCGCTCTGCTTCAGAGTGAATCCTTTGAGGGCAGCCTTTAAAGGTTTTGTCCGGCGTGACTCAGGACCGGGTTCTCACAGGGATGGATTGGGAACTGGAGTAGTGTATGCTTCAGGACCTCCATAGTAAGCCCACGCATGGAACACTTCACCTGCGCCGTATCAAAGTTCTTCGGCGAAGACCCCACAGTTGCTCCTTCAACTGCAAGCTTACTGATTGACTTCTCTCCGGACGCCCTGCCCTTCCCTCAGCCAGCCCTCTCCGATCCTAGAACCAGAGCGATGAGACTTGACATCATAGCGTGAAATGTGATAAAAGTGGGCCGACAATTTGTAACGCATGGAGTCATAATATGACGAAAAATGAGGCTGCGAAGAGAGGGGAGCGATTCCCCTATCGGATTCAGGTATTGGATCGAGCGGTAGCCATTTTGGAGATGTTGTGGCAGCACGGGAGAGAGCTGAACGTCCAGGAGATCAGTGCGGGCATTGGAGTGAACCATAACACCGTTCGGCGAATTCTGAAGGCGCTGGCCTATCACGGATTGGTTGAAGAGGACGGGGGAAGCTATCGGTTGGGGATAAAGCTCTTTGAGCTGGGCAGCAGTGTCGTGGCGCGGCTAGATGTGCGGGTGCGAGCGCGTCCTTATCTGGAGCGATTGGTGCTGGAGACAGGGGAGACGGCCCACTTGTGTATTCTCGACCGGGGTGAAGTGCTGTACTTGGACAAGCATGAGCCCATGCGTACGATGCGGATTCCGTCGGAGGTGGGGCGGCGCAATCCGGCCCACTGCACAGCTGTGGGGAAGGCCTTGCTGGCCTATATGCCGGAGCCAGAGCTGGAGGAGTTGGTGAAGCGGCAGGGACTGCGGGCCTATACCTCGCGAACGATCACGACACTTTTTGAGTTGAAGAGGGAGCTGGCGCGGGTGCGGGAGCAGGGGTATGCCGTGGATAACGAAGAATTCGAGGAAGGGCTGAAATGCGTTGGCGCTCCGGTGCGGGATTATTCGGGGCGGGTGGTGGCCTCTATTAGCATTGCGGGTCCGGCCTTTCGCATGACGGAGGAGCGGATACCCGTTTTGGCGCAATCGGTCATGGAGGTGGCACGCGAGTTGTCTCAGGAGCTAGGGTATCGAGCCGGTGTGGAGGGGATAGTTCCAATAAGCCGGGTTGCGTCGTAATGTGACAAAGGAGGAGCGATGGGGATTTCCGAGTCAGCGAAGAAGGCGTTGGCAGAGACGCTCTACTGGGCAGAGGTGAAGCGGGAACCGATCGAGCCCTTGACGGATCGGTATCCGGAGCTGACGGTTCGGGAAGCGTATGAGATCCAGCTTCTTGTCGTGGAGCGGAAGGTGAGCGAGGGGGCGCGCGTGGTGGGGAAGAAGATTGGTCTGACAAGTCGGGCTATGCAGCGGATGTTTGGGGTGGATCAGCCGGATTATGGGCATTTGCTGGATGGGATGGAGGTGAGAGCGGGTGGGATTATCGAGCGAGGGCGGTTGATTCAGCCGAGGGTTGAAGGAGAGATAGCCTTTGTTCTTAGGCGGGATGTGAGGGGGCCGGGTGTTGAGATGGAGCAGGTCCTGGAGGCGACGGAGTGGGTTGTTCCGGCGCTGGAGGTCATTGATAGTCGGATTCGTGGGTGGAAGATACGGCTAGCGGATACAATTGCAGACAATGCATCGTCGGGGGTGTTCGTTCTGGGAGAAGAGAGAGTGAGAGTGGAAGGGAGAGACTTGGCTGGTGTAGAGATGGTGCTTTGGTGCAATGGGCAGGAAGTAGTGAGAGGGAAGGGAGAGGCGGTCTTAGGGCACCCGGCGCGGGCTGTTGCATGGTTAGCCAATGCGCTGGCGGAGTTTGGCATAGGGCTTCGAGCTGGGGAGGTGGTGCTGTCAGGCTCATTGGGAGCAGCATGGACTGTTCAGGCGGGCGATGTGGTGGAAGCGGATTTTGAGGGCTTAGGGCGGGTCTCAGTGCGATTCGCATGAAGGGGCAGTGGGGACGTGAGGTCTTTCTACCCATACGACTGAGTGGTGAGCGCTTTGACCGACAGATGGAGAGGAGAAGTTGTGAAACCCAGTCTTACCCTCGAACAGCCAAAGCGGATAAGCGCTCCTGGTGAGGGGCTGTGGGGGCCTGTGGAGAGCTATCCACCAGGGGTAATGTTGTTTCGACAAGGGGAGCGGTCTGGGGTGGTGTATGAGATCGAGCAGGGGTGGGTGAAGTTGGTGCGGATTGAGGAAGATGGGGCAGCGATGATTGTGGGGATACGGACGCGGGGATGGATTCTGGGGGCAGCTTCAGTGCTGATAGGGCAAGTGCATGCCGTGACGGCCGAGACGGTGACGTGGTGTCTGTTGCGGCGGATGTCGGCAGAAGTCTTTCGGGACCGAGTGCGGCGAGATGACGCCTTCTCCTGGCGTGTGCATGAGATGCATGCGCAGGAGGTCCATCGGCAGCTGGAGCAGGTAGTGGGGCTAGGATGTCAGAAGGCGCGGCGGCGGCTGGGACAATTGCTCAAGGAGTTAGCTGAGGGGCAGAGGGGGGAGCGGTGGCGTTGCCCTTTGCGTCAGTGGGAGTTGGCCCAGCTTGTGGCCATTACACCCTCGTACTTGAGTCAGCTTCTGGAGGAGTTAGAGCGGAAGAAGGTCCTGCGGCGGGAGAAGGGATGGATCGTGATCGAGGATTGGGAGAAGTTGCAGCAGCTTTAACTAGTGAAAGAAGTGGCTTTCACTAGTGAAATGACAGGGCGAAGGAGTTGAGGTAAAGTTGGGGCGTGTGAAAATGAGGCAAGGCTAAGGGGTCGAAAGGAAGATAGCTCGTGCTTGAGCGTCCTTCGAGAAGACGATATTGCGCCGATTGGCCAACGGCTGAAGGGGCGGTAGCCTGTGGTTGTGAAGGCCAGCTAGGAGGAGCTATGGAACGTGTAAAGGTAGCGATTTTAGGGTCTGGGAACATTGGGACAGATTTGATGTACAAGGTGAGGCGGAGCGAGGTATTGGAGTTGACGTGGGTGGCGGGGATTGTGCCGGAGTCAGAAGGATTGCGGTTGGCGCGGGAGCTGGGGTATCGGACGACGTATCGAGGGATTGAGGAGTTGTTGGAGCATGGAGAGGATTTTGAGATCGTCTTCGATGCGACGACAGCACGAGCGCACTATCGGCATGCGGAGATGTTGGCCGAAGCGGGGAAGATCGCCATTGATCTGACGCCGGCGGCCGTGGGGCCGCATGTGGTCCCCCTGGTGAATCTGTCTGAACATTTGGACAAGGAGAATGTGAATCTGGTGACGTGTGGGGGGCAGGCGACGGTACCGATTGTCGCGGCGATTCGGGGGGTGGCTGAGGTGGAGTATGCGGAGATTGTCTCGACGGTGGCGAGCCGGAGTGCAGGGCCGGGAACGCGGCAGAACATTGATGAATTCACGCAAACGACGGCGCGGGCCTTGGAGACGATTGGGGGAGCGGAGCGGGGGAAGGCCATCATCATTTTGAATCCGGCGGAGCCGCCGATTCTGATGCGCAATACGGTCTATGCGGTGGTGCGGGATGGAGATCAAGAGGCGATCGCTCAGGCGGTGGTGGGGATGGTGAAGCGGGTGCAGGAATACGTGCCGGGATATCGGTTGAAGGCGGAGCCGATTTTCGACGAGGAGAAGGTGACGGTGTTATTGGAGGTAGAGGGGGCGGGGGATTATTTGCCGCCGTATGCGGGGAACTTAGATATCATGACGGCGGCGGCCGTTCGGGTGGGGGAGGAGTTTGCGCGGCACATTTTGGAGAAGCGAGCGGCGATGAGGGTGGTATCAGCGAGGGGGTAAGGGATGGGACGACGGGTGCAGATCACGGACACGACGTTGCGAGATGGGGACCATGCGATGGCCCATCAGTTCACGGTGGAGCAAGTGCGGGAGATCGCGCGAGGGTTAGATGAAGCGGGAGTGCCGGTGATTGAGGTTTCGCATGGGGATGGGTTAGGAGGGGCGTCGCTGCAATACGGGCGGTCGCGGGTTCCGGAGGAGGAGCTGATTGCGGCGGCAGCAGAGGAGATTCGGCGGGGGAAGCTGGCTGTGCTCTTGCTGCCGGGGATTGGGACGCGGCGGGAGTTGAAGCAAGCGGTGGGGTTAGGAGCAAAGGTAGCGCGGATTGCCACGCACTGCACGGAGGCGGACATTTCCGAGCAGCACATCAAGATGGCCAAGGACTTAGGTTTGGACGTACATGCGTTTTTGATGATGGCGCACATGGTGGGGCCGGAGAAGTTGGTGGAGCAAGCGCTCTTGATGGAGAGCTACGGAGCCGATTGCGTCTATGTGGTGGATTCGGCAGGAGCGATGACCGAGCCCGAGGTACGGGCGCGGGTGCGAGCACTGCGGCAGGCGTTACGACCGGAGACGGAAGTGGGGTTCCATGCGCATAATAACTTGGCACTAGCTGTCTCTAACAGTGTGGCGGCCATTGAGGAGGGGGCAACGCGGGTGGATGGGAGCGCGTGTGGATTGGGGGCAGGAGCCGGCAATGCCATGACCGAGGTGCTGGTGGCTGTATTGGAGAAGCTGGGGATTGAGACGGGGATTGATCTGTTCAAGATCATGGATGTAGCGGAGGAGAAGGTGCGGCCAATCATGCGGCACGAGCCGAAGATTGATCGGGCGAGCCTGACCATTGGATATGCGGGGGTGTATTCGACGTTTCTGTTGCATGCCTATCGGGCGGCCGAACGCTTTCGGGTGGATGCACGGGAGATCTTGATCGAGTTGGGTCGCCGTCAGGTGGTGGGAGGGCAAGAGGATATGATTGTGGACGTGGCTGTGGAGCTCTCCCGCCGGAAAGCGGAAGACTTACACCGGGCTTCGGAAGTCATGTGGTGATCGACATCTGTTTCGACGGGACGAGTCCGTTAAAAGCCGGCAAGTGACGTTATGGTGACCTGCAACCTAAAGCTTAGGCATGACTGGGGACGATGGTGGGGCGGTGAAAGGAGGTCAAAGCTGCTTTGGAGATGGTCTGCCCTTGCACCTCGTTTGCGGCAGACATTTCCCGAGAAAAGGGAAGTATGATGAGCAGTGATTGGAGTTGTGCAGCTGCTATTGAAGAGTATAAAAACAAGGGATTGGCTGGTCGAGTTGGATTCGGAAAAAAGCCAGCGATATTGGTGATTGATTTTACCCTTGGTTTTACTGATCCTTCTTCGCCGCTTGGTTCGAATTTGGATCAGGCGATTGAGGCAACAAATAAGTTGTTGGAGGCAGCCAGAAGGAAAGGGGTGCCGGTCTTCTTCACAGCTGTAGCTTATGAGGAGGACCTCAGTGATAGCGGGTTATGGATTAAGAAGATTCCTTCCCTTGCGGTTTTGAGATCGGGATCGCGTTTTGTTGATATCGATCCTAGGCTCGAACGTAGGCCGGGAGAACAGCTTATACTGAAAAAATATGCGAGTGCTTTCTTTGGAACGCACCTCGCTTCTACCCTGACCAGCTGTGGGGTAGATACAGTGATAATAGCGGGGTGTACCACAAGTGGTTGCGTGCGTGCGTCGGTCGTGGACGCCATCCAATATGGTTTTCGCCCAATTGTCGTCAGGGAGGCGGTGGGCGATCGGTCGAAGGCTGCTCATGAGGCGAACCTCTTCGATATAGAGGGTAAATACGGGGATGTGATATCGCTGGAGGAAGCGCTGCGATATCTCAGTTCGGTAGCGGAGCCAAGGTGAAGTTGGTTTTCGTAATGGTGTGTGGGGGGCATGTGGAGCACGGTGGTTGCCCTGAAACGATTGCGTTCGGAGAGAGATTAATTCATGGAACCAAGGAGGGGGATATGAACACAGTATACGTAGATCTCTTGGGGAGTCAGATCCGTTTCTATGAAGGAAAGAAGTACACGACAAGGGCAATTGAGGCAGGAAGTGGCGAGGCCCTGATATTGCTGCATGGCGGAGGAGGCCATGCTGAGGCCTACAGCCGAAACCTGCTCAGGCTAGGAGAACATTTTCGTGCCATTGCCATAGATTTCATCTGGCATGGGCTTTCATCAAAACCACCCTTCAATGATGGCAATTGGCTGGCGCAATTTTCTGAGCAGGTCATAGAGCTGATGGACTTGCTCGGGATCGAAAAATCTCATCTGGAGGGAGAGTCGTTGGGTGGTTGGATCTGTATGGACATGGCGATAAACCATCCCGAGCGAGTAAACAAAATCATCTTAAATACGGCTTGGGGGATGAAGTTTAAGCCCGGAACGGTCGAGGAACAACCGCAAGACTTCGAGACGTTGCGAGAAAGATCTTTGGCAGCGTTGGCCAATCCGACTCGGGAAACCATACGCAAGCGGTTGGAGTGGCTAATGGCTCATCCGGAACGGGTTACAGATGAGCTTGTTGAAATCAGGTATCGGCTCTGGAGCCGTCCGGATACCCGTCAAGCTCTTACCGAGTATTACCGGCGACTGTTTAGCCCAGATACTGATAACTATCTCTTCCGTGAGGAAGATCTAGCGAAAATAAGGGTGCCGACGCTGGTGCTCTGGACCGACAAAAACCCATTTCATGGGGTCGATGCCGGCCGACGGCTGGCAGAGGTGATTCCGGGAGCTCGATTCTATCTGATTGAAGATGCTGGCCACTGGCCGCAGTGGGAGCATCCTGAGGAGCACGATCGAGCAGTTCTCCAGTTCCTCAAGGAATAGGGGAGGAAGTATTATGCCAGTAAAGGAGAAAGCAGTAAGGCCTTTAACTCCCGAGCAAAAGAGATGGATCGAACAGGCTTGGGCTGAAATCGATGAACAAGAGCTGCTCTCCTTGATTGTCCGGATGGTGAATACACCGAGTTTTCCAGGTAGGGAAAGGGAGTTGGCCGAGCTGATGGTCTCGTGGATGCAAGAGAATGGGCTCGACGCCTTTTATCAGCCGATAGATGAGGAGCAGGGGAACGCGATAGGTTATCTCAGGGGAAGCGGCGACGGACCTGAATTGTTGATGTGGGGTGAGCTCGATATATGTCTTGGCATTGAGGCGGAAGAGCATTTAGGCATGGGCTCGCCGTCGCGTCCGGAACTTCGTCCTGAAGCTAAGGTACAGAATGGGTATGTAATTGGCTTGGGGGCTGAAAATCCCAAAGGACATGCGGCCTGTGCCGCTATGGCGGTTAGGGCTGTAAGGAGAGCAGGGATTCCTCTTCGTGGGACGGTCGTGCTCGGACTTTGTGCCGGTGGGATGCCAACCAATCGGTGGGATCCGAAGTTAAAGCGAGCGAATGTGGCTCATGGGGTTGGCTGTGAGTTCATGCTGCAACAGGGAGTTCGGCCCGACTTCGCTATTGCGGCAAAGCCTGTTTACGCTGTTTCATGGGAGGAGGCTGGCCTCTGCTGGTTCAAGATTACGGTTAAAGGAAATCTCGGTTATGCTGGCACGCGCCATCTCATCCCGTACCAGAACGCTATCACCAAAGCGGCCAAGGTCGTCCTAGAGCTAGAGAAGTGGTTTCCGGAGTATGCTCGCCGCCATGCCTCTGGGATCGTAGCCCCACAGGGGATAATCGGAGCGATCGAAGGGGGGTGTTCCTACAAGCCGGCGTTTTATCCGGAGCTGTGCCATCTGTATCTTGACCTCAGGATCAATCCCGACATGAGCCCGATGGATGCCAAGCGCGAACTAGAAGAGGCGTTAAACAATATCCGCAACAGCGATCCAGAACTAGATTTTGAGTGTCAGATGATTCTAGGGATACCTGGATCGCGAACTGATCCCGATAACTGGATTGTTCAATCGTGCATTCGGGCTTGGGAGGCTGTCGAAGGGAAAAAGCACAGCTATGATGTGCCTCATAGTGGAGCCACGGATGTAAATATCTTGCGAATGTGGGGTGTGCCGGTGGCGCGGTTGGGGCTTCCCCCTTTAGAGCTTTTACCCGAGATGAAGAAAGATCTCGCTTCGTGGATGGGGTTGGTAAACATCGAGAACATGAAACGTCTCATCAGGTGCTATGTCTACAGCATTGTGGATACGTGCACCCGCGATTTGGAAGAGGTGGGCGTGGTGAGGGGCTAATGGCTCAGCCTTCACCATGTGACGCTTATGCGTGCCGAAAAGAAAAAACAAAAGCTGGGAGGTGGGGTATGAAGAGATTGATGGTGTCAGGGATATGGATAGTTCTCATGTGTCTGCCGATGTATGGGCAGGCGGCTCGGCTTTCAGGTGTGGTTAAGGACGAGGCAGGGGCTGTTGTTGTGGGAGCCAAGATAACGCTCCGAAACCTAAATACAAACGCGATCCTCTCCACCACGAGTTCAGAGAGCGGCCTTTACCTTCTGGCGAATATCCCGCCAGGAAACTATGAGCTCAGGGTTGAGCATCCTGGGTTTACCACCTATGTGCAGACGGATTTAGATCTGACGGTGGGCCAGAGCACCAGTGTAGACATCGTGCTCAAGGTTGCGCCGATTGCGGAACAGATCACAGTGACGGGGGTACCTATACTCGATGTGACCAAGACCGAGATTAGCCAAGTTGTAGAGGAGAGGCGCATTGCGGATTTGCCGATCAGTGGTCGCCAATTTACCGACTTCGTCCTTCTCTCTCCAGCGGTGTCGACGGGCAGGTCTCTGAGCCCGGGATCAACAGGGCCTTTTACTACGGAGACTGTGACCAAGATCTCCTTTGCCGGGTTCAGCGAACAGGGATCGAATTTGTTTCTCGTGGATGGTGCCGATTACACCAATATCCTGGCAGGCTTCCAAAGGACCACTCCCTCGCAGGAGGCTGTAAAGGAGTTTCGCATCGCCAATACGTCGTACTTGGCCGAGTTCGGGCGGGTTATGGGGGGTGTGATAAACATCGTCACGAAATCCGGCACCAACGACTTCCACGGCTCGCTCTACGAGTTCTTCAGGAACGATGTTCTTGATGCTCGAAATCCCTTAGCCCCGTTGGGATTTGATGTGTTGAGACAAAACCAATTCGGGTTTACTCTTGGGGGGGCGATCGTGAGGGATAGGGCTTTCTTCTTTGGTAACTACGAGGGGCAGCGCAAGGCTCAGTCGCCTTTCTACTCTCGATTCCTGGTGGACAATTTAGAGGCTATTAACCGTACCAAGCGCTTTTATAGGTTGAGCGAGGAAGTACTGGAACAGCTCCGGCGCGAAAACTGGGACCAATTTCTGGTGCGATTCGACCATCAGACCGGCAGGAACTTCCTCATGGCCCGTTATCATTTCTACGACCAAAGGTTCCACAACATCTCCAGTGCGCCCGCGGGCCTGGGAGCGCCCTCGACCTTCGCGAGTATCCCGGTTCGTGATCAGTCATTGGTATTTAACCTGCTCTCGCTCGTCTCCCCTCATTTCACAGGCGAGGGGCTATTCCAATATGCGCGGCGCAGCTTTAACTCAATATCTAACACCGGAGAGCCCAACCTTGAGATCCCTAACGTTATGATTTTTGGTCGGGCCTTGAGTCTCCCCTCTTTTTATCGGGAAACTCGACTCCAGTTCGAGGGGAAAATCAGCTACACGATGGGCAGGCATGCCGCTAAATTCGGAGTTGACGTGAACCATCTGCGGGACAATGCTGTCTTGCCTCTGACTGTTAACGGCTTCATCATCTTCTCGCCCGCGAGCTTCCTCGGCCTGCCACCGTTTAATCAACCGACGCCATTCGTTTTCGCCTTTGGTGTCCCCACGGCTTTGCTCGGCAAGCCGTTGGCTCCGAGACCCACCGATTGGAGGATCTTATTTCCTACTCCCGCCCACTTGGAAGCCGCAACCGTGCCACCTTTGCACTATACTATCTTCGATTTCTTCGGACAGGACACCTGGCGGGTAGCGCCGAATTTTGTCCTCGATTTCGGCGTGCGGTATATGATCCAGACGCGGGCATCGAAGGACTTCATTGACTCGGATCTCAATAACGTTCAGCCGCGTCTCGGTTTCGCCTATTCCCTCACTCGCCGTACCGTATTGAGAGGGGGATTCGGAGTGTTCCATGCCCCTTGGCACTTCTTCAGTATGATAACGAATTTTGTCTACTCCAATGGAGAGATTGAAAAGCTTCGCAAGATAATAGGGGCAGCGGCGGAAGGCTTTTCCAGGATCAAGCCTAGGGGACACACATTGGCGCCTATTCCTATTCCTGAATTCACCGTGCCAGCCGTTTTCAATTTCCTGACCAGAGGAGAATATCCGACTGGACCGCTGACCGATAATACCTTCAATCATGTGGTCTTCGATTTTCCCAATCCTTATTCCCTCCAGTGGAGCCTGCAGATCGAGCGGGAGCTTTCCGGGGATCTGTCTTTGGGCCTCGGCTACCAGGGGACACGGGGAGTGAAGATGATCACCTATAGGCAAGTCAATGTGGTTCCGATAGGAAAGCTGCCCAATGGGAAGACGCAATATACTCTGCGGAACTTCGACTTTGGGTTCTACCACGAGATATTCCCAGGGAATACCTCGCATTATCATGGGGGGATGATCACCCTGCAAAAGCGCTTCAGTCGTGGCTTCTCCTTAAATGCGAATTACACCTTCTCGAAAGCTATCGATTTGGTGCAGTCTGGTTCGGTCATTTCCTTTAAAGATGGTCCTGACGATCCTCTGAACGTGCGCGCCAACCGCGCACTGTCGAGTCTACACGTGGGACAGCGTTTGGTGCTGACCTTCTTGGGGGAAGCACCAGCGAAGAGCTTCTTGAAAGGGTTTAAGCTGGGCTCAATCGTCACGCTTCAAAGCCCCCGGTTCTATACGCTTTTCGCCGGTTTCGATGTCAACGGAGATATCGAAACCGGACCTGATCGGGTTGGTACTGTGGGGCGGAATACATACAAGGGAGATGACTTCATAAATTTTGACCTTCGACTCAGCCGTGTGGTAAAGCTCAGCGAGCGGATGGAGGGAGAATTCATCGCGGAGTTCTTTAATCTGTTTAACACGTTCAACGTTACGGAGGTGGACACAGTCTATGGGGCAGCAGACTTTATTGGTCCTATTCCCAGGAAATTTGGAGAGCCCGTGGTGGCCCCTCTTCCCAGTTTTGGGACTCCTCAACAAGCGGCCACGGCGCGGCAGATCCAGTTCGCTTTTAAATTGAGGTGGTAAGGGGAGACCCTTTTAAGCTTACAGGAGGTGGAGACTATGACTAAGGAAATCGTTGAGCAACTCGTTCAGGATGTGGAGAAGTATACGGTCGAGGAGAAAACTCTGCCGAAGAAGCCATGGCAGCGATGGCTTGAGGCGGAGTTGGGATTTCGTAACTATTGGTATCCGGCAGCTCTCTCCCGTCACCTTTCGGAAGGGGAGGCGCGAGCCGTTCAGTTGCTCGGGGAGGAGATCTTGCTGACGCGGCAGCAAGGGAGGGTTTATGCCCTTGAGGATCGGTGTTGTCATCGGGGGGTTCGCTTCTCAAAGAAACCCTTATTTTATACGCAGGATACCATCACCTGTTGGTACCACACGTTCACCTTTAACCTGGATGATGGAAAACTGCGGTGCGTTTTGAATGATCCGACCTGCGCTTTCGTGGGGAAAGTGGGGATCAAGAGCTACCCAGTGAGGGAAGCGAAGGGCGTTATCTTCGTCTTCGTGGGAGACATTGAACCTCCGCCATTAGAGTGCGACCTCCCCCCAGGCTTTTTAGACGAAGATGTGGCTATTTATGCGGCCGAGCCCTATGAAGTGAAGGCGAATTGGCGTCTGGCTTGCGAAAACGGTTATGACCCGGGGCATCACTTTGTTCATAACTGGTCGCGCTGGACCTTGGATTTGGGCATTCCCATGAGTTTCGGCGGAGTGGTCGTGAAGCAGGATTTGAAGGAAATAGTAACCTACTATGTCAACGAGCCGGGCCCCAAAGGTTTCATGCGCCGCTTCGGAAGAGCGGATATAGCTTGGGAAGCCACTATTCCTGGAAGAGACGGGGAGGAAGAGAAAAGGGTGGTCCTGCCCCTGGCTCGTGGGAAGACTCCGGAAGAAATTGAGGCGATGCTCTCTCTGATCCGAGACACGTTAGTAGGTCTTTGGTTGCCGTGCGGTCTGAAAGTCGATCCCTGGCCTCGATATCCCATCATTCACTACGAGTTCTATGTGCCGAAGGATGAGAAGATCCATATCTATTTCCAATTCGGCGCGAAGCGCGTGGCCAGTCCGCAGGAGTACGAGGCGTGGGTTCGAGAAGAGGGATATTATTTCTGGGAAGTCCCTGTCGTCAAAGATTTTACGGTGGAAGATGCCTTTGCGCGGGAGGGCATGCAGAAATTCTACGAGGAGGAAGATGGCTGGATGCGGGAGCGGCTTTATCGCCCCGATGTGGAGCTGACGATGTGGCGCAAGTTTGCGAGCGAACATGCCCGAGGGATACAAACGCGAGAGCACGCTAAAGGAGGTTTCAAACGCTAGTGAGGCGGTGCGCGTGGCTAGCGTGCCAAGCGCTGACTTTCTTTTAGCATTTAGCATTTCGAGTGCTCACCCCGGTGACAACAGTTTTAGTATTGTTGTCACCGGGGTGAGCAGCGGAAGCTGTTGCCGGCAGCGTGCCATCAGGGCCGCCAGCCTGTAACTCCGAGAAATAAATCTGAAAGGAGGCAACGATGCCGTTGGTGCTTGGTTTGGCTTCATCTCATGCTCCTTCGCTCTTCGCTGATTTGCGGGATTGGCCGGCCATTTATGGCACTCTGACCAGAGGGGAGCCAAGGGTACCGATGTTCGAGGAGATTCTCAAGGGTTTTGTTCCAGTGCCCCAGCCTCCGGAGGCCGAAAATGAAACGCCGCCAGTGCTCGCGCAATATATGGAGCGCATCGATCGGGCGTTCTCCACTTTCAGACAGCAGATTAAGGCCCATGATGTTGAGACAATAATTATCTTCGGCGATGACCAGGGCGAATATTTCAATCCCAATATTATGCCCACCTTCGCGATCTTCGTTGCCGATGAGATCGTAGGAACGCAAAGTCTCTATATACTGGGGGAGCTGGAGGAAGAGAAGCTTGTTAAGGCCAGATCGAATGCGAAGTTAGCCCAGTACCTGCTTGAGCGTTTGGTCGAGGCTGGTTTTGACCTGTTTTGGGACGACGGGACGAGGCCGTGCGGCCGGCTGAAACGGGGCTTGGGTCACGCCTTCTTTCACCCTTTGATTAAGCTGATGCCTAAGCTGGATATACCGATAATTCCGTTCCATGTAAATGCTTACTTTAAGCCCATGCCCAGCGCTCGGCGCTGTTATGAGCTTGGCCGTGCTGTGGCTCGAGCCTTAGCCGCATGGCCCGAAAGGGTAGCGGTTTATGCCTCGGGTGGGCTTTCTCATGACCCTTTCGGGCCGCGCGCGGGTTGGATAGATAAGGAGCTTGACTGCTGGGTCCTGGAGCAGCTGAGCAAAGGAGGGGGGGAGAACCTGTGCCATTTGTTTACCTTTGATTCGGATACATTGAGGGGGGGCACTGGCGAAATCAGAAGCTGGATTGTAGTGGCCGGAGCTTTCCATCAAGTTAAAGCTACAGTGGTTGATTATATCCCGGCACACCACAGCGTCACCGGGCTGGGCTTCGCTTATTGGACCTCAGGGGCAGCGCAAACTTAAGGGGCAGTGGTTTAGGTCGGAATAGAACGCGGAGGACGATGAGCTTAGTGTCCAATGAGCCGGGGCAAGTGGGTTTTACCGGAAGGGCTACTAGTGGGAAACTACTGTCCCGGGCGGGAAGCTTACAACAGAAGTAGTAGCGCGAGCGCTACAAAACAGATGAGCGGTTAAAAGCTCTGGCATAGCCAGAGAGTGACGGTGACTACCCTGCGGAGGAGAGGGAAAGTATGAGCGGTGATTCGGAATTTGCAGCTGCTATTATATAAAGAAAGGGCTGACTGGTCGAGTCGGATTCGGAAAAAAGCCGGTGATCTTAGTGATCGATTTTACCCTTGGTTTTACCGATGCCTCCTCGCCCCTTGGTTCGAATTTGGATCAGGCGCTTGAAGCGACAAATAAATTGCTGGAGGCGGCTAGGAAGAAAGGGGTGCCGGTCTTCTTCACAGCTATAGTTTATGAGGAGGACCTGAGCGATGGCGGGCTGTGGATTAATAAGAAGATTCCTTCCCTTGCGAGGCTCGCGTTTTGCTGATCTCGATCCTAGACTCGAACGCAGGCCGGGAGAGCAACTTATACTGAAAAAATATGCGAGCGCTTTCTTCGGAACGCACTTGGCATCTACCTTGACCAGTCAGGGGATAGATACATATCAGGTTGCACTACGAGCGGCTGTGTACGCGCGTCGGTTGTGGATGCAATCCAATACGGCTTCCGCCCGATTGTCGCCAGAGAAGCAGTTGGCGACCGGTTGAAAGCTGCCCATGAGGCGAACTTTCTCGATATAGATGGCAAGTACGGCGATGTCGTATCGCTAGAGGAAGCGCTTCGGTATCTCAACTCGGTAATGAATCTACTAAAGCTTTGACGACTTAGTAAGGATCGAGATCTCGGGTCTCCTCTCACACCACAATGGAGGCTGGATTCAATAGGTGGGCCCAATCTAATTTCACCGTCCACCCTGCTCGGATGCGGATGAAGGAGGTCGCATCGGAGGAACTCGAGCGGATGGATCAGGATTCGCTGAGGACCACCGAGGAGCTTTCCGACGCTAAAGTAGCAGCTCTGGCCTACGGTTGCACCATTGCGATAATGAGCCGCGGCATCGGCTACGACGAGGCGGTGCGGTCCAGGATCGAGGCAGAGGTCGGCATCCTGACCATCATAAACGCCGCCGCTGTAATCTTGGCTCTGCACAGCATGGATGTCAGCAGAGTGGCCACACACTATTCGGAAATGTCTTTAGGGCTCTGACCCTTATTGGTACTTGTGATCTTTCTGAGATCGTTCGGAGGAGGCATTGGAGCGAATCTCCTCGAGGGCAATCACAACGTGGCGCTTGCGAGTCCTTTGGTCAGAGGGAAGTGGGCGAACAAGCACTCCTTTAGACGTTCGCTTACTCGAGGAATTCATATCACGGCGCGAAGTCGTCACCTCTGCCCTTCCATCAGAGTGCAACAGATCCTGGGGCGAGCGCTTCAGGAAGCTTTTGTCCTCTTGGGACTTGTGGCCGCACTTGCTCTGTTGGTTGCGCTCTTCCTTCCCAAAGGAAAAGGAATAAGTTCTCGGCGAGAAGAGCAGTCCGAGTCGCCCCTCCATCGTGCTCTGGTAAGGGAGGACATGGGAGATCTCACGGGAGGTTTTGTGAGGAACAGCATGTCAACGCTCTTGACATGCACGGGGACATCCTCGTGGACAAGATGCATACAAGCAGGGCGGCGGGAGCTGGGGGCAGTGGCGGCTGACGCGACCACTATCGAAGCCAGGAAAGGGGGGAGGAAGTAGGAGTGGACGGCTTCCAGGGGAGCAAGGTGTATGTCCCGGTGACGCCGCCGGGCCTTCCCTTGGCCGTGGCCATAGGCCTTGCCAACCGCACCAAGGCTACCGCCTTCCCCTAGCTGAGGATGGGCCTACGGCTTGGAGGCAGGAGAGGGAGGCCCAGGACAAGGCCAGAAGAGCTGTGCGTCGGCAGCGCCTACGATATCAGGGAGATTGGCCACCACCTGCGCAGGCCAGCATACCCGAGGACCCCAGGGGGCGGAGGCGGCCCAGGTCTGGCCGGCCCTACTCGACCTATCAGGCCACCTACCGAGTAGCCAGGGCGGCGGAGCGCTTCTTCACCTGGCTCAAAGGCAGGTTCCGCAGGCTGGCCCTGCGCTACGAGAGGTTGCTCACCACCTTCGCCACCCTGGTCTACCTGGCCTGCTTCCTTATTGCTTGGAAGCTCGTGAGATGAGTTCATCGAGTACGACTTGGGACTCCCCTTGACTTTTTGAGATAAACGTGATATTTTTTGTACGGTGTTTTTCATACGGAATTCGAAGGTATATGGAATTGAAGGATCTAGTTGAAAGCAAAGAGGTTCGATTGTCAGACGCGGAGTATGCCTACGGGATTCTGCGTCAGGCCATTCTGGAAGGGTTAATTCGTCCTGGGGAGCGTTTGATTTTGGATCATCTGGCGGAGCAGTTACAGATGAGCCGGACGCCGGTTCGAGAGGCGCTGCTGATGTTGGAAGCGGATGGGCTGGTGCAGCGACGCCCGAAGCGCGGAATGGTTGTGCGCAGCTATACAGAGCGCGATGTGGATGAAGTCTATCGTCTGCGGGCGATCCTGGAGGGAGTTGCAGCACGAGAGGCGGCAGTGCGGATAGGAACAGAGCAAGTAGAGAGGATGCGGAAACTATGTCAGGAAATGGATGGGTTGATTCAGCGCATTCCGAGCTTGGAGGCATCGCAGCGGACGCTGTGGGTGAGAGCAATTGTAGCAAAGAACAATGAATTCCATCAAACGTTCATCCGGGCGGGCCAGTTCTCGCTGTTAGAGAGGGTCTTGAGGGATATCGTGGAGATACCGCTGATTTTCCGTGCCTTTTCTTGGTACACGATGGAACAGTTGCGAGAGTCAAATGCTCAGCATAAGGAGTTGGTGGAGGCGTTCGAAGCACGGGATGCGGAGCGGGCGGAACGGATCATTCACAAGCACTTAGAACTGGCGCGTATGGCCTTGTTGGAACGGGTTCATTCAGCGGAGCAGGAACTGGAGTCGATATGAGGGGCTCATGCTGAAAGAACCCTTCCTGTACCAAGATTGTGTAGGGTGATTAGGTTCGAGAGGGAGCTTCAAGAATTCGACCCATTGGGTCGAATGGGCGGTAGCTTGGTTGTACATTAGATGTCGCACGCATTTGCAACTGTCCCTGAGGCAATTGAGGAGATCCGCCGGGGGCGGATAGTCATCATCGTCGACGATGAGGATAGGGAAAACGAAGGGGATCTCTGTTGTGCCGCGGAAAAAGTAACGCCGGAGATCATTAACTTCATGCTGCAATGGGGACGGGGGTTGATCTGCTTATCGCTGACGGAGGAGAAGTGTGAACAGTTGGGGCTTTCTCTACAAGTGGGGGAGGAGCAGAACAAGTCGCCCTATGGGACAGCTTTTTGCGTGTCCATTGATGCGCGGGAGGGGATTACGACAGGGATTTCGGCTCAGGATCGGGCGCGGACAATTCAGGCCGCTGTTGCTCCTGGAGCAAAGCCTTGGGATTTGGTGCGTCCGGGGCATGTGTTTCCGCTTCGAGCGCGGCGCGGTGGTGTATTAGTTCGGCCTGGACATACGGAGGCATCGGTGGATTTGGCACAGTTGTCGGGATTGCAGCCAGCTGGGGTCATCTGTGAGATCCTGAACGAGGATGGGACAGTGGCGCGATTGTCGGATCTTCTGGGCCTTGCTCAACGGCATGCTTTAAAGGTGGTCACTATTGCCGAGCTCATCCGCTATCGGTTGCAGCGGGAAGTACTTGTTCGGATGGTGGCGGAAGCTCCCTTGCGCACTCGTTATGGTTCTTGGAAAGCTTTGGCTTTTGAGTCCGTGTTGAATCCTCGTGAAGTGCACGTGGCTTTGGTGAAAGGGGAGATTACCGGGACCGATCCTGTGTTGGTGCGAGTTCATGCGGGGCCGAGGTTAGACGACATTTTCCCCTGTGAGTGCGAGAAGGGAGGGGCGATGGGGGCAGCCCTTCAGGCAATTGCTCAGGCTGGCCGGGGGATTTTTCTTTATCTCACTCGAGATCATGAGCTTGGATCGGTACTGCTGCGAGATCTGTGTAGGCATTGGGAGGGCAATGGTTCGGTTCGGACGCCTTCCCTTAAGGCTGAGAAAGCGAACGACGCGCTTATCTCCTCCCAGGATATGCGTGAGTATGGAATTGGTGCGCAGATCCTGCACCTCTTGGGTGTTCGTCGCATGTGGCTTTTGACGAACCATCCGAGAAGGCTGGCAGCGCTGGTGGGATTCGGGCTGGAGGTTGTTGGGTATCTCCCCTTGGGGGGAGAAGGATAGCGACCGGATTTCGTGATCTCGATCACAGGAGGAGGGAGATGGGTTGTTTTCCTCTGACGCGGATTGGAGTGATCGTTCCCTCGTCGAATACAACGATGGAACGCGAGTTATGGACGATGTTGCCGAAGGGGTACAGTCTGCATGCAGCGCGAATGCGGATGCGGCAAGTGACGCCGGAAGAGCTGGTGCGAATGGATGAGGATTCGGTTCGAGCAGCTGAAGAGCTGGCGGATGCACAGGTAGCGGCCATCGCCTATGGGTGTACAATCGCCATTATGTGTCGGGAGCCTGGATATGAGCGCCAGGCGCAAGCGCGCCTGGAAGGTGCGGCAGGTGTTCCCGTCATCTTGAGTGCAACGGCCGTGCTAGATGCGCTTCGAGCGCTTGGGCTGCGGCGAGTGGCTGTGGCCACGCCATATTTGGATTCAGTTGCTGCCTTAGAGGTGGCGTTCCTGCGTCAGTACGGGATTGAGGTGGTAGACAACAAGAATCTGAACATTGCAGAGAACGTGATCGTAGGAGAGCAGTCTGAAGAAGTAACCTATGAGTTGGTCCGTCGGCTTGATCTCCGCGGAGCTGAGGGCGTGCTGATCAGTTGCGCACAGTTACCGAGCGCTGGAGTCGTTGAGCGGCTCGAACGAGAATTAGATCTCCCTGTCATCAGCACTAATACGGCTACTCTCTGGGCACTATTCCGCCGCTTGGGACGCCCTCTTGCTGTGACAGGATATGGACAACTGCTGGCCGGGAGGTGCTGAGGGCTTGAAGACCGTTCGCGAAGAAATCAGGAAGATATGTCCACGAGTTGCGGGGCAGTTGGGGAGTTTCAGGAATGAGGATGCGAGATGTGGAAGGGAGGCTCACGCGTCGCGGTTTCTTTGGCTGGCTTGCCGCCTGTGGAACCATCGGTCTGAGCCCGGCCTTTAAGGGGGGAGTGCAACGGAGTATGACCTATAGGGAGGAGAGCGCAGAGCTGCGTCGGCTGGTTGCAGAGGCGTGTCGGATTTTGGGGACAGAGGGGCAAGGGGATATCGTCTTCGGACACGTCTCCGCTCGGGTGGATGAGAAACGGTATTGGATGAAAGGAGCGGGGATCGGACTGGAGGAGGTGGACGAGTCGGATGTGCTCCTTTTGGATCTGGAGGGAAATCGCCTGGAGGGGGAGAGGGCGCGACACATTGAGTATCCCATTCATAGTGAGATCTATCGAAAGCGGCCGGATGTACGTGCCGTTGTACATACGCATCCGTTCTTTTCGACCATTCTCGGGGCAACGGAGATGCAATTGAGGCCGGTGACTCATGAAGGGAGTTTCTTCGTGCCTCCTCCGATCCCTGTTTTTGACCGGACGAGCGACTTGATCGCGACGCGGGAGTTGGGGGAGGCGGTGGCCGAGACCTTGGGGACGCACCGAGTGGTCTTCTTAAGAAATCACGGGATTGTGGTGACTGGGACAACGGTGGAAGAGGCATGCGTGGGAGCACTCCTTCTGGAGAAGGCGGCGCGAGCGCAGCTTCAGGCCGCGGGAGTTGGAGCGTTTGCGTGGACTTCGCCAGAGGAGGCTCTTCGGAAAAGAGAGCGGATTTATACCCCGTCGACGATACGAACTATATGGGAGTATTATCGCCGGAAGTCGATCAAACAAAAAACTTAAATGGAGGAGGAGCTATGGATTCGAAGGCCTTTCTACAGGAGCTGTTGCGTGAACTGGAACCTTTGCGACAGGCACATCGGGAGATCACTGAGGAATTCTACAGTCGGCCCCGTAGTCCGCGCCAGACGGTAGCGCTATTGAGCGATAGGTGCTATCGGGAGTTGCAGGGAGCGATTCAAGTCGCGCAACAGGTTCCCCGCTTCGCGGATATTGACCGGGACCTCTTTCAAATGATCACCCAGCAAGTAGCCGATGAGGCAAAGCATTATCACCTCTTGGCGGAGATTCTAGAGGGAATTTTGGGACGACCTCTTCAGCGAGGAGAGATTCAGCCGGTTCCATTGACGCTCGAGCAGAATCGAGCGATGTACGATGAATACGGGTTTGATATCGTGGAGCGGTTCGCTTCGATGGGGCTGGGAGCGGAGTATATGTCGGCGGCGATCAATGATGTCGTCATCAAGAGGGGGGAGCCAGAGGTCGCACGGGCCTATCGGCAGATTAACAGAGATGAGCACTTTCATGCGAAGTTGGGGATGTTGGGTGTGGAACGATATGCGACAACGCCCGAGCGTCAGGAAAAGGCTCGACGTGCCGCCCTGCGCACGGCGGAATTGCACTTGCAGGCATATGAACAGCTCTTCCGCAAGGTGCGGGAGATAGAGGGCTAGCCGAGATGTCGCAGGTGCAGATCACATTAGCCTGCTGGGATTACGATCGAACTCGAGCTCTTCGAGAGGGGAGAGTGTCGGTGGAAGGGGTGGATCTCATCTATCTCTCCCTCCCTCCAGAGGAAACCTTCTGGAGGATGGTGCGGTATGAGGAGTTCGAGGCCTCGGAGATGTCGTTCTCGACATACGTGATCCTCCGTTCCCGTGGAGACGAACGTTTCATAGCGATCCCCGTTTTCCCTTCTCGAATGTTCCGGCACTCAGCCATCTATGTGAGGATAGCTTCAGAGATCCAAAGGCCGGAGCAGTTGAGAGGGAAGCGCGTGGGCGTTCCCGAGTATCAGATGACAGCGGCTGTCTGGGTACGTGGCTTGCTTTGTCACGAGTATGGGGTGAAAACCTCTGAGGTGGTGTGGTTCACTGGAGGACTTGAGGAGCCGGGACGGCAGGAGAAGGTGGAACTCCATCTACCTCCGGAGGTTCAGGTGAAGCCAATCGCACCCACGCGGACGCTGACAGAGATGTTGGAAGAAGGGGAATTAGATGCGATAGTGAGCGCACGAGCTCCTTCAGCCCTCCGGCGGGGAACCGTGAAGCGACTCTTTGAGCGGTATTGGGAGCAGGAGGAGCAGTATTATCAACGGACTGGGGTCTTCCCGATCATGCATGTCCTCGTCCTCAGACGGGATATTTACGAGAAGTACCGATGGTTGGCGCAAGCGCTCTACCGCGCCTTTGAAGGAGCAAAGCGTGTCGCTATGCGAGAGATGGAGGAAGTAGCCGCGGTGAAAGTGATGCATCCGTGGATTGGAGCAGAAGTGGAGCGCTTGCGAGCGATGTTCGGAGAAGATTGGTGGCCCTATGGAGTTGAGCCGAATCGCCGAACAATCGAGACGCTCATTCAATATCTTCAGGAGCAAGGCTTAATTGCCCAGCCTCTGGAGGTCGAGCAACTCTTCGCTCCGGAGACGCTGGAGCTTGCGAAAGTATGAAGGAGGGACGCCATGGAATTTTGCCTGAACTTCTTTCCAAGTGTCTGGCCGGATCGTACGCCAGGAGATCAGTATTTTCGAGAAGCTCTCGATATCGTCGAGATGGGAGAGGAGCTCGGATATGACAGCGTGAAGATCGTCGAGCATTATTTCCGCCCGTATGGAGGGTACAGCCCTAATCCCATTGTCTTCCTCGCTGCGGCCTCGCAGCGGACGCGTCGGATGCGGTTCATCACTGGGTGTGTCCTGCCCGTGTTCAACCATCCGCTGAAGTTGGCCGGAGAGATCGGGATGATTGATTGCATCAGCGGGGGGCGATTCGAGCTGGGGATCGCTCGCGCGTTTCTCCCGCATGAGTTCGATGCTTTCGGTGTCCCATTGGATGAAAGCCGCGCGCGATTTGAGGAGGGCGTGGATATCCTGATTCGGCTCCTGAGCGAGGAGAATGTGGTCCATGAGGGTCGCTTCCATCGGTGGTCGCGGCCAGTCACTTCGCTCCCCCGCCCTGTACAGAAGCCGCATCCGCCGATTTGGATTGCGACTGTGGCGACTCGGGAGTCATTCGAATGGGTGGGACGCCGAGGATATCGGCTCATGGTTGTGCCTTATCTCGCTCCCTATAAGGAGTTGGCTGAGAATATCCAGCTCTACCGGGAGACGTATCGTGCCGCTGGGCATCCTCCAGAGAACGAACGCGTGCTCATGGTCTTACATATGTATGCGGCTGAGTCTCCGCGAGAGGCGCGAGACGGGGCTCGTCCTCACATGATGCAATATGTTCAGATCTTCCTGGATGCTGTCAGAGAATGGGCGGACCGACGGTCGAGCTCTTACAGTCCGGCGTATGCGAAGATCCCGGAGATCCTAGAGACGATGACCTACGAGCGAATCCTAGAGGAACGGCGAGCTTTGATCGGAGCTCCCGATGAGATCGTCGAGCAGATGCGATATCTCGAATCAGTTTTCGGCCGTATTGACGTCCCCGCTCTGCAGGTGAATTTTGGCATGATGCCGTTTGAGAAGGCGCGACGCTCAATTGAGCTGTTCGCTAAGTATGCGATGCCCAAGCTGAGATAGGGGAAGATCGTATCACCTTAGAGGGAGGGACTATGGAGGCATGGATCTTGTATCACAAACATGGCTGAGCAGCATGCGAACAGGCGAAAGCGTGGCTTTCGCAAAGAGGTGTTCCCTATCAGGATGTTGATATCCTTCGTTCTCCTCCGTCTCGAGAAGAGCTCCAACGTATCGCGCGCGAGCTGCCGGAGGGACTTCGGGACTTGATTAATCCCAATAAGGTCGGAGAGGACGTGTATCAACAGTGTCTCGCAGGACGAGAGAAAACGATCTCGGAGCACGAGCTGTTGGAGATCTTCTCCCGCTATCCGGATCTTCTGCGCAAACCCATTATTGTGACTCCGCATGGGGTGAGCGTGGGATTTGATCCAGAGCGGTTGGAGGCGCTCTGGCAGAAATAACTCACGGAGGTGAGCCATGAGGAAACTTTCCTCTCTTCTTCCTCTTTTGCTTTTGTTCATTGTTCCTGTGAGGGCTCAGGTAACGACGGCTCAGCTTGCTGGACAGGTGAAGGATCCGGCCGGAGCCGTGATCGCCGGAGCTTCGGTGAAGGTTCGAAATGCGATGACCGGGCTAGTTCGGGAGACGGTGACCTCAGAGAGCGGCACCTATCTTCTTCCCAATTTGCCTCCGGGAACATATGAGCTCGAGGTCACTGCGCCGGGATTTCGTCCCTATCGGCAACAAGGCCTGGAGTTGACCATCGGTCAGAATGCACTGCTCGATATTCGTCTCGAAGTGGGAGAGGTGACCGAGGTGGTAACCGTCACCGGACAGGCGATTCTGCTCGATGCGAGCAAGACGGAGATCAGTCAGGTCATTTCAGAGCGACAGATCTCAGACCTTCCGATCAGCGGACGCAACTTTGTGGACTTTGTGTTCCTTGGCGCGAAAGTTGCTGTTGGCCGAGCGAATCTCGGAGGCGGCCCGCAACAAGAGCCTCCGGTGGGCGTTGGGGTGACAGCGGCGGCACGTCTCTCCTTTGGTGGGCAGACCGAATACAGTACGTTTATCGCTGTGGATGGTGTGGATACGACACAAACATTCAATGGACTCCAGCGGAGCGCCCCCTCACAAGAGGTCGCTAAGGAATTTCGTATCGTCAACACGTCTTATTCGAGCGAATTTGGGCGAGGCTTTGGCCTTGTTAATATCATCACGCGTTCCGGAAGCAACGAGCTTCATGGCAGCGCGTATGTCTATCTGCGGAACGAGGCCTTGGATGCCCGAAATATCCTTCAATCTCCGGGGCAAGATCGCCATCGCCAGGTCCAATATGGAGGAGTGATTTCGGGTCCGATCCGTAGGGATCGAACATTCTTCATTGGCAACTACGAGGGGCAGCAACGCGATCAAAATCCACTCTTCGCCGAGGTCATCTTGAGGAATCTCGCCGCCCTCAACCGTGCCAAGCGCGCCCTGGGATTCCGGGAGGAAGACATCGGCATTCTGCAGACGAATGACTATAACGCGCTCTTCGGAAAAGTGGATCATTATTTCACACCGGCCCACACCCTCTCGGCGCGGTATAACCTCGTTAAGGGTGAGAGCCTCAATCTGCTCCCGATTGCGCGAGCCTCCATGGCTCCTTCTACAGCGCGCAACAACGACCTCTCCGATCAGAGTCTGGCTGTTGGAGTCACGTCGCTAGGGGGAAGCCGGATCGTCAATGAGATGCGCTTCCAGTATGCCCGTCGGAATTTCACCTTTGACCCTGTTGCCTTCAATGATCCGGCGCTGGAGATCCCGAACCTCATCCTCATGGGTCATTCGTATTCGGACTTCGAATTCTACCGAGAGTCGCGGATTCAGGTCTTGGATAATTTCACCTTTGTTCAAGGGGATCACACGCTCAAATTTGGCTTCGATTACAATCGGCTTTGGACGACCGAGCAATGGACCGTTTTCTATCCCATGCGTGTAATCTTTCCGAGTTTGACGGCGTTCCTGAGCGATCCGCCTACGGTGGCCATGCTCCAGTGGCTACCTCCTCGGTCGCGACCAGAGATAGTCATTGATCCTCGGACGAGAGCCGTGCCTGTAGAATGGCGGCAGGCCGGGTTGGCATCTATCGCGCATCAGTTCCTTGGATTCTTTGTGCAGGATGAGTGGCGCCCACGGTCAAACATCTCATTCGTCTACGGCTTCCGATGGGATACGCATCTGATACCCACGGACTTGGTCGAGCGTGACCTGAACAATATCCAACCGCGTGTCGGCATCTCCTACAGTATTGGAGAGAGGCGAAAGACAGTGATTCGCGGTGGCGTGGGACTTTTCCACGATAAGTTCCTACTCGGTGATCTCTTGGCGACGCGCCTCATAAGTGATCCGTTTTGGGGAACGATCTTCCCCTCCCACGCGAATCGTCCGGGGCCATTGCTTTGGCTCGCTATCCCGGGACCACCCGTTGCCACGCCAGCTTTCTTCAACTGGTTGCGAACGGGTGTGTATCCGTCTCCGAGCGATCCAAGAGTTCGATTGAACGGAGCCACAAATTTTGATCGAAGCAATGCGCAGCCCTACAGCTTTCAGGCGAGCCTGGAGATCGAGCAAGAGGTTACGCCGAGGCTTGTTCTGACGGCGAACTATTTGCGTGTTCGCGGGCTCAAGCTCACAGCCTTTCGGGGGAACTGGAACGCATTCCCAACAGGGAGGGCACCCAATGGGAAGCCTTTCTACGGTGGGCGCTGGTTCCCCCAGTACCTCTTGGCCGCCTTCTATCAGTACAACGCATGGTCCACGTATGACGGCGGAACGTGGGGGATGCGATTCCGGCCCTCGGAAGCTCTGGATGTGACGGCTCATTATACGTTCTCCAAAACTATTGATATGCCGACCAATATCGCGCTGCAGAATATTCCAGAAGATCCCTTCAACTGGAACCTCGACCGCGCCCTGTCCACTCAACATGTCGCCCATCGTTTCGTTCTCAACTTCTTGGCGACCGCACCTACTTCGTGGAGGATTGTGCGAGGGTTCAAGTTGGGTGGGATCGTTCGACTCGAGTCGCCGCGATACTTCACTGTTTCAACGGGTGCCGATACCAATGGAGACGGCAATCCGCTCACTGATCGTCCTGGGCTATTGGGGCGCAACACGTACAAGGGGGATTCTTATTATAATGTGGACCTTCGCCTCAGTCGGATGTTCCGCGTAAGTGAGCGGGTCACGCTGGAGCCACTTGTGGAGCTCTTCAATCTCTTCAACACGGTGAACGTGATCGAAATCAACACCGTATGGGGAGCGCCGACGTTGGACGTTCCGCCAAATCCCATCTTTGGCTTTGGCACGCCGCGTGCTGTCGCAAACGCCAGGCAGATCCAACTGGCGCTCAAGGTCCAGTTCTGACTCTCAAGGAGGGGGATGATGCGATTGGTGACCTATTCCTTTCGAGGCCTTCACCGTTTGGGGGTTGTGCGCGAAGGAGTTGTCATAGATCTGACCCGGGCGTTGGAACGATGGTATACCTGGCGAGGTGAGGCAAAAGCGGAGGCGCGGGCCCAGTGGGTGGCGCCTCCAGGGGATATGGTGGGGTTTCTCGCGAACGGACCCACGGCATTGGAGGAGGCACGGGAAGCTGTGGAAGAGGTGCAGCGTCAGCTGTCGAACGAGGCCCTGCGAGCGCAGGGGATCGTTTTCGAGCTTTCGGAAGTGAAACTAGAAGCGCCTGTGCGCCGGCCGGGTAAGATCGCCTGCCTCTGGGTCAACTATGTCGAACACGGTAATGAAGCAGCTATTGTCCCGCCGACTAAGGAGCCAGTCTTCTTCGCGAAGTTTTCGGATGTCGTGATCGGCCCGGGAGATCCGATCCAATTGCCGCGGGTGAGCCGGGCTGTGGATTATGAAGCGGAGTTGGCGGTCATTATTGGACGGGAAGGGAAGCATATTCCCGAGGAGAGCGCCCTGGAGTACGTAGCCGGCTATACGATCTTGAATGACGTGAGTGCGCGGGATTTCAACTTGAAGACGCTCCTGGGAGTGGTGGGACCGTACATCATCCAGAAGACCTTCGATACGTTCGCACCGATGGGACCGTACTTGGTCACGCGAGATGAGGTGCCTGATCCTCATGCTCTTCCGATTCGGCTGTGGATCAATGAGGAGCTGATGCAGGATGGGAACTCCGGAGAAATGATCTTCAAGATTCCGCGGATCATCAGTTATCTCTCGCGTGTGGTGACATTGCGTCCTGGGGATGTGATCTCGACGGGGACGCCGCCGGGAGTCGGACATTGGCGAACGCCGCCGCGATACTTACAGCCGGGAGAAACCGTACGGATCGAGATTGGGAATCTTGGGGTTTTGGAAAATCCGGTCGTTCGAGAGGGTGAGGGGTGAGCACGTCGGCCTCCTCCCTGTGTGAAGAGACTTCGCGTTTAGAGAGGGAGACGCATATGCCGGTTAGCGGAGATGAATTTCGCCGGGCCTTGAGTCAATTCGCCAGCGGGGTCACTATTGTTACGACTCGAGATGCGGCGGGGCAACCGCTAGGGCTGACCGTGAGTGCCTTCTGTTCGGTCTCGTTGGAGCCACCTTTGGTCCTTGTGTGCGTGGATAAGAAAGCCTCCAGTTATTCGGGATTTCTGGAGAGTCGAGCCTTTGTCGTCAATATCCTGGCCGAGGATCAGCAGGAGCTCTCTCGGCGGTTTGCCACAAAAGACCTGAAGAAGTTCGAGGGGGTACTCTATCGGGCAGGGATCGAAGGGATTCCAGTCCTGGAGGGAGCGGTGGCGAATCTCGAATGTCGTCTTGTGCATGCGTATGAGGGGGGAGATCATACGATCTTTGTGGGAGGGGTGGAGAAGACAAGTGTGAGAGAGGATGTTCTCCCCCTTCTCTATTTCCGGGGTTCTTATCGGCGATTGCAGTCCTGACATCAGGAGGTGAGTTATGCGTGGGAGACTTAGGTTTGTAGTGTCCTGGATGATCAGAGGGGCGTTGGTGTGGGCGATGATCGTTGGGGGTAAGGGGGCTTTTGCTCAGACGGGGAGTATCAGCGGTGTCGTTCGGAATGAGCGGGGGGAGGTAGTCGCTCGAGCGACTGTGGTGATGAGAAACGTGAGCGCAGGGGAGGTACGAACGGGAACGACCGATGAGGAGGGGAGGTACAATTTTCCCTCGTTGGTTCCTGGGGAGTACGAGATTGATTATGAGTTCCCCCCGATTGGAGCGCGGGAGGACATGTTGGAGGAAGCGATCCAGATTGTACGGGGGATGCTGGAGCAAGGCGAGGTGACGTTTGGGGGCGATATTTTCGGATGGAGAGAGCGAAGTGTTTTCCGCGTCCGGTACGGGGGCGGATTCCCATCTGGGTAGGAGGAGGAGAGCGACGGACGTTGCGGACAGCTGTTCGATATGCCGATGGATGGAACGTGGGATATGTGTCGCCGGACGTTTTCCGAAGGAAGGCAGACGTGGTACGCCAGTGGTGTGAGCGGGAGGGGCGTGATCCAACGCAGCTGCGAAACTCTGTGAATGTGGGGTTCTACGTAGGTGTCACCGAAGCTGAGGCGCGGCGGAAGGTCGAAGTGGCGCAACAGGATTTTGGAGGTCTGTTCGAGTCGTTTCGAGACGGTTTGCTCGTGGGGACACCTATGGAGGCAGCAGAGCGGATTGCGCAGTATGCCGAGGCCGGTGCTGAACAGGTAAACGTAGTGCTGCGGGCTCCGTTCGATTGGGAGGCTTTCGAAGCGTTCCTGCAAGAGGTCGTCCCGATCTTCCAACGCACGTAAGATGCCGCGATCTTCGACTCCTCGAGCATTGAGCGAGTGGGCGCAACGGTACTTAGCCATGCTGGGGGTGCCGCCGGAGCCGCCGAGTCTCTCGGCACTTGGTCAGATAACCGAACGGCATCTCAAGCGTGTGCCATTTGAGAACGTAACGACGATTTTGCGCTTTCGCGACTTCGGGACCGATCCTCCGGTTCCTGATTCGGCGTTTCTCCTCCAGAACTGGATGGCTCGACGAGGCGGGGGACTATGCTACGAGATCTCGCGAATGCTCCGGAGGCTGCTGCAGGAGCTCGGATATCGCTGCTGGTCCATTTCGGGTACAATCACGTTCCCTGGGTCCCATGAGGCGCTCATTGTCGAGGTGGAAGAGAGGCGATACCTGGTGGATGTCGGCAATGGTGCTCCCTTCTTTCATCCTATTCCCGTTGGAGAAGTGACCGAAGTTAGACATGCGGGGCTGGCGTATCGGTTCCGACCGGGAAGGGATGGGCAGACATTCCTTCAGGAGCGATGGATCGGTGAGCAGTGGACGCCTTTTTGTATCTACGAGCTGGAGCCGAAAAGTGACACCGAGCTTCATCCCGGATATCTCGGGCATCATACCCCGGGACGAGGGAAATTCTTGGGGGAGTTGATGCTCGTGCGGTTTGGGCATACTGAAGTGTATCGGCTTCGGAATCGCGAGCTGGTGCGCTTTTCCGAAACGGGAGCGTATGTGGAGGAGATGCTCACGACACATGATCACTATTGTCGCGTAGCCCGTGAGGTCTTTGAGCTGCCAGAGCTGCCTATCCTCGAGGCTATTCGCGTTCTGGAGAATTTGGGAGTAAGGCTTGTGGAGGATCAACGGCGATGATAACGAAGATGATTGAAGCGCAGGGTGTGCCGGCTTATTGGGCCCAGCCTGAAGCAGAAGGGCCATTTCCTACTGTAATCGTCTTCTTCGAAGCCTTCGGACTCAATGAGCACATTCGGGACGTCGCCCGGCGATTAGCCCGTGAGGGATACGTGGCGATCGCTCCCGATTTCTACCATCGTCTTCCGGAACCACGAGTAGCCGCATACGCGGACATGGATCGAGTCGCCGCGTTGGCAAGCGCTACTCCAGATGAGCATATCGTAGACGATGTGCGCGCGGTACTTGAGCACGTGAAGACCTCTCCCTCTGTGCGGGCTGATCGGATCGGAGCAATCGGGTTCTGCATGGGAGGACGCATGTCCGTTCTTGCGGCGTGCCATTTTCCCGAAGAGATCCGAGCAGTGGCATCGTTCTATGGTGGAGGGATCGCCTCTCCTCGGCGATTCGGTCCGGCTGGAACGCCACCGCTCCAATTAGCGGAGCGTCTCCAGGCGCGGTTGCGTCTGTTCTTCGGCGGACGGGATCCGTTCATTCCCCTGCAGGAGGTGCGAACGATCGAAGCGCGCTTGAAGGAATTAGGCAAGGACGCCGAGGTGTTCGTCTATCCTGATGCTGAGCATGGATTCTTTTGTGACGAGCGATCGAGCTATCATGCTCAGGCCGCTCAGGATGCGTGGCGGAAGACGTTGGAGCTTTTTCAAGAGGTATTGAAGGGAGAGGCATAGTTCTCACTTTTGGTCGCGCACTGTCCTCCTCCGAAGAGTGTATGACAACAAAGGCCTTGCGAAGAAGGGTTAAGACCTGCTCGTTCGATCATGGACAAAAGTGAAGCGGTTGCATTATCCACCATGAAGCGGACTCTGGGCTGGCGTTGAGCTGGCCGACTGCGGCCAATTCGGCGGGAGGTCACGCCTATGGAGATCGGTATGAGCCGGTGGACGAAGCAGGAAGCACCGGGGACACGTCCATGAGGTGCAGAACGGCAATGTGGGTGTGTCATCCGGGGCGAGACATTTGATCTGAAGGAGGGAATTATGGTCAACGTGAGGGAGGAACAATTTTACGCGAAGCTGCGAGAGAAAGACTTAGAAGCCTTGTGGCTCGTCATCCAGCGTTTGGTTCCTCGTGAGTGCGAGACAGCGGCCGTCCCCTACGTCTGGCGGTGGGCGGACGTGTATCCGCTCGTCTTGGAAGCAGGCCAGGTATGGCCGATCGAGCGGGGAGGGGAGCGGCGTGTGTTGATCTTGAAGAATCCAGGGTTAGGTGAGCGATACGCTGCGACCAATACCATCTATGGGGGGGTCCAGATTGTGATGCCAGGGGAAGTAGCGCCGTGCCATCGGCATTGGGCAGCAGCTATTCGCTTTGTGATCATGGGCAATGGGGTGGGATACACGGCTGTGGAAGGAGAGAAGCTGGTGATGGAGGATTACGATCTGATTCTGACGCCCAGTATGGATTGGCACGATCATCGTAACGATGGAGAGACACCGGTGATTTGGCTCGATGTGTTGGATGTGCCATTGATGAATCTGCTGGGGATCTCTTACTTCGAACCTTATGAGGAGGGATTACAACATCCTGTGACCAAGCCCGACTGGTATAGCGAACGAGTGACGGGGGACAAGCTGGTACGACCGTTGGCAGGGGCGGCGCGTCGGCGACGGCCCTATATCTATAAGTGGCGTGAGGTCCGTCCTGTACTCATGCAGATGGAGGAAGCCGATCCCTATGAGGGAGTGGCTGTGGAGTACATGAATCCGCTGACGGGAGGACCGACGTTGCCAACCTTCACATGTTGGGCGCAGCGATTGCGGCCTGGAGAGCGCACGCGAGCCCATCGGCATACGGCGAGCGCGCTCTATCATGTGATTGAGGGGGAGGGCTACACGGTGGTGAATGGTCGGCGCTTATCCTGGCAGAAGGGCGACACTTTCGCTATCCCCCATTGGATGTGGCACGAGCATGCGAACGTCTCCTCCGCGCACGATGCCGTGCTCTTCTGCGCTACGGATAAACCCGCGCTTGAGAGTCTCGGCCTCTATTTCGAAGAGCCGCACCCGCAAGAGCACCAAGAGATCCTTGAATGAAACACAGGAGGGACGTATGAGATTTGGCTATTTCACTCTCACGGATAATCCGAAAAACTACGGGGAGCGATATCGCGATCCTAATCAGTTTCTACTCGATGTCTTGGAGGAAGCTCGCCTGGCGGAGGAGTTAGGATTTCATTCGGTGTGGGTCCCCGAGCACCATTTTGGTCTTTTCGGCTGCTTGGGGACGCCTGCGGTCTTTCTCTCTTACCTTGCGGCTCAGACGCGGCGTGTTCATTTGGCAGCGGCGACTGTCTTGCTGCCGTGTAATCAGCCGTTGCGCGTTGCCGAAGAGTGGGCGCTGCTCGATGTGTTGAGCGGCGGACGGGTGATTTTCTCGGCGGGCAGAGGATACGATCAGCGGGAATACGAGGCCTTTGGCGTCCCATTTGCTGAGAGCCGGGAGCGTTTCGATGAAGCAATGGTATTGGTGCGCACGGCTTTGAAAGAGGAAGAGTTCACCTTTGACGGAAAGTACTATCGTATTCCGGAGCCGATCACTATCCTACCGCGTCCCGTTCAGAAGCCTCATCCTCCCATCTACGTGGCGTGTTTCAGTGAGCCGACGCTCGATATGGCCGCGCGCAATGGCTTCGACATCATCTTTGCTCCATTTGCGGCCGCCATGGTCTTCGGAAGCTTGGGCGAGGCGGTCGCGCAGTTCAAAGAGCGGGCTCGCCAAAATGGGCGCTCTGATGCTAGAGCGCGATGCTCCTACTTCTTCGCTCTGGCCGATACCAAAGAGGAGGCCCGGCGGCATCGAGAGCGGCTCCTTTTCTATCTTCAGAAGTGCGTCGTCCGAGCCCTTCCGGGCGATCGGGCGACAGCCCCACCTCACTATGCGTATTTCGAGGACATCGTGAAACGGCTGCTGGCGATGAAGCCGGAAGATCTCGGGGAGAAGAGCATTGTCACTGGTGGCGTTGAAGAATGTGTGGCCACGCTCAAGAAAGCCGAGGCGGCTGGCATTGAGGAGGTGATTCTCTATTTCAACTTCGGTGGTTATTCCCACCAAGAGACCATGCGTATGATGGAGCGCTTCGCCAGAGAGGTGAAGCCGTATTTCGACTCGGCGTGAGCGACCCAGCGGATGAGTTCAGAGGGAACTGGCTGCAGATCGGAAAACTGGTGGACCGGCGGGAACGCGTTGTGTGTTTCCGTCTGCTGTGCTCTTTGGAGGGAGTCCTGAAGAGACACGGTCTCGCGTGTAGGAAGGAGCAGGATTGGGGTCATCGGTCTGAGCGGATCTTTCCTTAGAGACTTTCTATGCAGAAGATGATCGTAGGAGAGCGTCCCTCTCGAGCACGCTGGCTTTGGATCGCTCCAACTTTAGTCCTTTTTGAGTTGGTTGGTCAGATTGATAAGGTTAACGTAGCTGTCCTCCTTGCGGACATGCGATTCCTGCAGGATCTGGAGCTCATTGGTCAACCCGCGCGCGCAGGCCTGTTGATGACAGCGTTCTTCGCGGGATACGGAATTGGTCAGTTCCTCTGGGGATTCATCGTGGACGCCATTGGACCTCGGCGGGCAGCTTTTGTGAGTCTCCTCTTGTGGTCGGCGATCACAGGGGCTTGTGGATTTGTCACGCGGATCGGACAGCTCTATGTGGCCCGTTGGGTGTTGGGACTCTCGGAGGGTGGATTCTGGCCGATCGCCAATGGGTATATCGCCCGATGGTTTCCTATGCGCGAGCATGCGCGGATGCATTCCCTGTGGTTGAGCGGATTTCAGCTAGGACAGGCGGTGACGCCATTGCTCGTGACAAGTCTTCTCACCGTTACAGAATGGCGCGGGGTTTTCTTTGCGCTCAGCCTCCTCACTTTGTCGCCCTTGATCCTTGTCGGGTTTTTCGCACCTGATGATCCATACCACTCTCGGAGGGTCAATGAGGCGGAGCGCGCCTTCATTGCAGCCGGACGCGCGGAGGAGGTCCTCACGGTTACCCAACGCTCAGGTCTTAAGGCGATCCTACGGGATGTGCGGTTTTGGTTCGTCACGACGATTCACACGCTCGGGGTCATAGCCTTGTATGGTTTGACGACATGGATTCCGACCTATGTCACTCAAGCGCGCGGATTCTCGTTAAGCTCGATGGGGAAATGGCTTGCCCTAGCTTATCTTTTGCCCATTGGGACGCTTCTGCTGTTTGGGCATGTCGCGGATCGGACGATGCGTCGAGCGCTTGTTGGGGCAATGGGGAGTTTCTTGGGGGCTGTGTTTGTCATCGGCGCAGTCGCCGTTCCCATTCGTGGGCTTGCGATTCTCTTTCTGGTCTTGGCGGCTGCTCCTCCGGCGATCATGGGAGCGATGAATGTGTCTTTGATCCAGGTGTTCATCCGCCGCTCCTACGTTGGGCGAGCGACGGGAATGTGCGTGGGGATCGCTAATATCCTGGGCTCGGCAGGACCGTGGATAGTGGGGCACCTGCTCGGTCTGTTTGGGGGGAATTATTGGGTTGCTTTTGGATTCATCGGCTTCGTCTATATGCTCATGAGTACACTTTATCTTCTCCTCTCGCGCGTTATGGAAGAACAGAATTTGGCCGTTGCCTTCCAGCGCGCTTGAGAGGGAAAGGAGGGAATATGCGATTCGGAGTGTTCACATTGGGAGATAACGCTTACGGTGAGCGCAGCGATGCGGAGATGTTGCATCAGTTCATGGAAGAAGCCGTGCTGGCGGATCAGTTGGGGTTTCACTCCGCGTGGATCGGGGAACACCATTTCACGGAGATCCTTCTTTGTCCGATCCCGGAAGTGTTCCTAGCGAACCTGCTGGCACGGACCGAGCACATCAAAGTGGGGTGCGCCATCCATGTCCTTCCCTTGAACCATCCTGTGCGCCTCGCGGAGGCGTATGCGATGCTCGATATTTTGGCGCCGGGGCGCGTTATCTTCGGTGCGGGCAAGGGGTTCTTCGCTGAGGAGTTCGATGGGTTTGGAGTACCGTTGGGGGAGGCGAGCGAGCGGTTTGAGGAGACGCTTGAGATCATTGTTCGATGCTGGACCGATGAGGTACTGAACTACGAGGGGAAGTTCTATACCTTCCGTGACCTTCGGGTTATCCCCAAGCCCATCACCAAGCCGCATCCTCCCGTACATGTAGCTGTGATCAGCCCTCCGAGCTTCGAGTACTGTGCGCAGCGCGGTTACTCGATTATGGTTGCTCCCTTCTCTTTGCTCTTGGTCGGGCGCGAAGAGATGAAGAGGCGGGTGGAGGACTTCTACCGTCGGGCTGCTGAGTATGGGCATCGGGATGTCGAGGTGACGTCATCCTGGTTCATCCTCGTGACAGAGGATCCAGAGGAACAACGCATTGCGCGCTCTTGCATGGAGCGGTACCTGCGTACTGTCGCTCCGGCTCTGGCCTCGGATCGGGGGAGCCGGGGGCCGCGCTACGAGCACTTGCGGAAGGTTCTCTCGGATATCACCTTTCGGAGTGTTGCCGAATCCGGATCAGGGTTTGTCGGAGGGGTGCAGGAGTGCATCGAGCGGTTGAAGCAGTTTGAAGAGATGGGGATTCGTGAGGTGTATTGCTATTTCTCGGTGGGTGGGATGCCACAAGAGTTGGTGCTCAAGTCGATGCGGCTCTTCGCCGAAGAGGTGATGCCTCACTTTCGGGAGGCTCCCATAACCGGTGTGAGGTAACGTCCACCAAGGATTCAAAGGAAAGGAGGGGATAGCTATGGCACTATCCATTCAGTACACACGGGGAGTTGTCTCGCGTCAGGTGAATGCCGCATGGCCGAACGGGACGTATGAAGACTTATTGGGACGGCGAGGATTTTTTGGAAGGTGGGCAGTCTTTTATCGGCGGAATATGCCAACGGGATGGACGCGGATCGAGGGGGAGCTGAAGCCTCGCTGTTTCCACAGCTCTCGTGTGGAGACCACCGACATGCACGAGGCACGAGCGTTGCCGACGGTTTTGTTCTACAACGAGGATGTGCGAATCGCCATCTCCCGGCGGCGGGAGCCGATGCCGTACTATTTCCGCAATGGGGATGCCGATGAGCTCCATTTCATCCATAAAGGGCAAGGGAGGTACGAGACAGACTTTGGCATGCTCACATTTCGTCCGGGGGATTACGTGGTCATCCCGCGGGGGACGACGTATCGGGTCGTGCCGGAAACGGAGGAGAACTTCATCCTGGTGTTAGAGTCCGTTCGCGAGATTGAGATTCCGGAGCGGGGGATATTGGGTGATTGGCTGCCCTTTGATCTGGGCGTATTGGAAGTACCTGAGCCTCAGCCGATTGAGGGAGAAGGGCGAGAGTATGAGTTGGTGATCAAACGGGGGGGTGAGTTGACCTCGGTCTTTTATGACTTCTGTCCGATTGATGTAGTAGGGTGGCGCGGGAGCTTGGCCGTGTTCAAGCTGAATATTGAGGATATTCGGCCGATCACGTCTGAGCATTTGCATGTACCGCCTCCTGGGCATTGCACGTTCTTGAACGAGGTGGTGATGGTATGTACGTACCTGCCGCATGCGTTAGCGACGCGGGAGGACGCCGTGCGTGTGCCGATGTACCACAGGAACATTGATTACGATGAGCTTACGTTCATGCACGGAGGGAGTCATCTGTCGCGTCACACGGTGACGGCGGGGATGATCACATTGCATCCGGGACCGATCCATCATGGGCCATACAAGGAGTCGATCGAACGGAGTTGGCAAATGGAGCGGATCGAGTGGCAGGCTGTGGCGATTGACACGGTGCGACCTCTTAAGGCGACGCCGGCTGCCGAGCAGGTGGAAGACAAAGAGTACTACCTGAGCTGGCGTTCGGGAGCAGGAGGGGAGACACCATGATCGTCCATATTGTCTTGTTCAATCTTCGCTCGGAAGATCCCGTGTCGGTGAGGGAGGCTATCGAGAGAGTAAAGACGCTGGGCGCTCTTCCCATGGTGAGATCTCTCGTGGTGGGGGAATGCGTGGAGGTGGAGGGAGTTTCGCCCTCTCTCCGCAACCGGGACTACCGATACGGAGCGGTGTTCACCTTTGCGACGGAGGAAGACATGGAGGCCTATCTGCGGCATCCCACGCATCATGCCATAGCGGGAGAGTTGCGCTCCCTCTTCTCTAATGCAACGGTCATAGATCTCAAGGTCACCGACGCTATGGCAGGACATCCTTGAAGGAGGTGGACCTATGGGATACATCCTCGACCGCCCCTTGGCTTTTCGGTGGGAGGAGCTTCCTCTGGAAGTTCTCTCGGATTGGGTCGCGCGACGAGGCGTTCATGGGCGTTGGCTGACGCTCGCTCAGTTCGTCATGAAAGATGGCTACATTGTGGATCGGCATAGTCATCCGAACGAACAAATCACTCTCGTGCTGCGTGGAGCTCTGCGATTGGATTTCGAGACGGGGGAATCTCACGTGCTGCATGATGGGGAGTTCATCGTCGTTCCCCCTGGACTCGTCCACTGGGGTGTGGTTTTGGCAGATACGGTGGATTTCGATGCATTCGCACCTCCTCGGGTGGACTGGTTGGAGAGCTCGGGGGAGACGTATTACACGACGGGGAATCGTGAGGGGCGAACTTTGGATTCTCCATCTGATCTCGTCTCTGGGGATGCAACTTTGCGTGTCTATGCCTGGGAACATCTTCCGGTCGAAGAGCTCGGTTCGGGAATCGAACGGCGCTCCGTGCGCGGACAGAATGAGAGTTTCAGCCGCTATGTCTTTGCTCCAGGTGCCCTTTATGAGAGGGAGGCGGGGGCAGAACGGGCCATTTGGGTGACCGAGGGGGCGATCCGCTACTCTATCGGAGCAGAAGCACAAGCGACCGCGCAGGCTGGCCAATGTCTCTTCATTCCGCCACATGTTCCCCTACGTCTCGAAGCACTAGAAGCGACCGTATGCTTGGAAGTTGTTGCTCATCCGATGGCCTGTGCTTCTTGCTGATCTTGACGTAACGCACTGTTGCGCTCGTGTCTGAGGGAGGAGTGGTAGGATGCGGGCCGTCGTTCTTCGCGAGCATGGGGGGCCGGACAGACTTGTCCTGGAGTCGGTGACCGATCCCACGCCGGAGGAGGGCGAAGCTCTTGTCAGATTGGACGCAGCTTCGATCAACCATCTTGACCTTAAGATCAGGCGGGGGACGGCCGGGTATGCGATCTCCCTTCCACGTATTCTCGGCGTTGAAGGAGCGGGGCGTGTGACTGCTCTGGGTCGCGGGGTCGCTTCCCTAGAGATTGGGCAGCGGGTGATTGTCCTCCCATGGAAGCGGTGTGGGGAATGCGCCGAGTGCAGGCAGGGATGTGAGAATGTGTGCGCGCGCTCACGGATTCTCAGCATCCATACTGATGGTTGCTATGCGGAGTTGGTGAGCGTTCCCGAAGGACAACTGCTGCCGTTGCCGGAGGAAATCTCCTCCGAGCAGGCGGCCGCCATCCCCACAGCTATGGGGACAGCGTGGCATGCCCTCCACGCGGTCGCGCGCGTCCAACCAGGGGAGAGCGTCCTTGTCATGGCAGCGACCAGCGGCGTCGGCGTGGCCCTTGTCCAGATGGCCTCTCATGCAGGTGCGCGTGTGATCGCTGCGGGGCGCGACCTTTCAAAGCTCGCGCGATTGCATGAGCTTGGTGCGGAAGCCGTCGTCAGCTATGAGGATCCGAATTGGATCGAACGCGTGCGGCAGCTCACAAACGGATATGGTGTGGATGTCGTATTCGAGCAGGTCGGAGGAGCAGGACTTTCGGCAGCCCTTCGCTGCCTGAGAAAGCGGGGGCGATTGGTCAGCTATGGTGCCTCTGGGGGACTCCGCGTCACCTTTGAAGATTGGCAGTTCGTCTATCGGAACGAGTTCCAGATCTTGGGAGCGACATCCTGCTCTCGTCAGGAGGTTCGACAGGTGCTTGATCTCGTGCGCACTGGGAGACTGCGTGTGATCATCGGATCGGTTTTCCCCTTAGAAGATGCCGTGCGTGCCCATCAGCTTATGGAAGACCGAAGCCACTTTGGGAAAGTTCTCCTTATTCCCTAGGGATGGAAGCCTCCTGAAGAGGAGGGGGGTATGCGATTGGTTTCCTTCGGTGAGGACTATCGGGTGGGTGTCGTTGAGGGGGATGAGCTTTACGACATCACGGACGTGATAGCTTCCTCCATGTCGGGCATCTCTCCCATGCGACAAGTGATCGCGCGATGGGCGCAGCTTCGTCCTGAAGTTGAGCGGATACTCGCCAGCCTCCGCCCTCAGCCCCTTCGTTCCGTGACGCTTCGAGCTCCTCTTCCCGACCCTCCGAAGATACTGGGGGCGGGGGTCAATTACCGAGCGCACGCAGCGGAGATGGGAGATTTGGATCCTGTCTATCAGCATGGGATTTATGGTATTGGCGTCTATGTGTGCGCGAGCTCTGCAGTGACGGATCCCCAGGGAGAGATTGTGATCCCCGCTTTTTACCGGGATCGGCGGGTCGATCATGAGATCGAATTGGCTGTCATCATAGGCATGCCGGGGCGATATATTCGGCGAGAGGAGGCGGAGGCGTATGTTTTCGGATACACGGGGCTGCTAGATATCACCCTGCGAGGGAAGGAGCTCACTTCGTTTCGGAAGTCGTTCGATACGTTTAAGCCGATGGGACCGATGATCGTAACCCGCGATGAGCTGCCCGATCCCCAAAATGTTCGGCTGCGACTGTGGGTCAATGAGGAGTTGCGACAGGATGAGGTGACCGGGGCGATGGTCTATGGGATCCCGGAGTTGTTGGAGTTCATCTCCGCGCGAATGACGCTGCAGCCTGGGGATATCGTAACTACAGGGACGCCTGCTGGGGTGGGACCTCTCAAAGGCGGAGACGTTGTGCGTGCTCAGTTTGAGGGAATCGGCGAAATGCTCCTGCGCGTCCGCTATAGCGATGAGATCGGATGAGGAGGTCATAATGCCAGGGACGCCTCGGTGCGAAGTGTCTGGGAGAGGTGGATTGTCAAACTCTTTGCCTGCGCTCAGGCTTGGGCGCGCGCATCGCATCTTCTTCGGATGGTGGGTGGTCGTTGCTTCAGCATTAGGGCTCATCGTGTCGTATGGGCCGATCGTCCTTGCGACCTTCGGTGTCTTTCTCGAGCCCCTTCATCGAGAGTTTGGATGGAGTCGCCCGGAACTTTCAGGTGCCGTCTCGTTAGCGACGCTGGTGTTAGCATTTTTCCAACCCATGTGCGGTCGTTTGGTGGACAAGTGGGGGGCACGTCGGATTGTGTTACTCTCGCTCTCGCTATTTGGGAGTACGCTGTTGGCACTGAGTGCCTTGGGGGGAAATCTTGCTCATTTCTATCTCGGGTACGTGCTTTTAGGTCTGTTCGGAACGGGGGCGACCCCCGTGCCTTACTCCCGCCTCGTCTCGCGGTGGTTTGAACAAAAGCGCGGCCAGGCCCTTGGGTTCTCTCTCGCGGGATTCGGCGTTGGAATGTTGGTGATGCCCCTGTTCGTTCATGCGGTGATCGCGCAGCTGGGGTGGAGATGGGCTTACCGCGCGCTTGGGATACTGATCATTGCAGGGGTCATCCCTGTGCTTGGGCTTCTTTTGCGGGAGAGTCCTGAGCAGATGGGGATGCTCCCCGATGGTCGCGAGAGGGCTTCGGCGCTTGGTCTGCAGAGGGGGCTCGCTCACCGACCTCATGAGGCGGATGGATGGGACTGGTTCGAAGCGCGACGCTCGCTGACGTTTTGGAAGATCGCCATAGCCTTTTTCCTCGTCTCGACCAGCGTGCATGCATGTTTGGTCCATTTCGTCCCTCTGCTCACTGACCGCGGCTTCTCGCCGGAGAGAGCTGTCAAGGCAGCTTCGCTGTTTGGCATCGCTGTCCTTCTCGGCCGCTTGACAGTGGGGCATCTGCTGGATCGCTTCTTCGCCCCTTCGGTTGTCACTGTTTTGTTCGGAGGAGTTCTGCTAGGCCTCGTCTGCTTGTGGCTTGGAGCGCCGGCGGGCTTTCCTTTCTTGGCCGCTTTCCTCCTCGGATTGGGATTAGGCATGGATACTCTGGCGTATTTGATGACTCAATACTTTGGGCTTCGGGCTTTTGGGGAGATTTATGGGTACGCCTTCGCGGGGGTGCTCACTGGGGGGAGCATTGGTCCCTTTTTCCTGAGTCTGATCTTTCACCGCGCGGGCTCGTACGAGCCTGGACTTACCATCCTCATCCTCTGGGTAGGCGTCGCCTTGGGACTCATTGTTTCGCTTCACTCTGCTGGAGTGAGAATTTCAATGCATAAGGGAGGGAGACTATGCGAGAAGTCTTAACGTGGAGAAGCATTCTCCTCCTCGGGGTTCTTTTGGCCTTTGGGGGAGGAAGTAGTCGAGGGCAGGTGGCGACGGCTCAGCTTGCAGGTCAAGTGAAGGATCCGGCGGGAGCTGCTGTTGTAGGGGCGAGTGTGAGGGCGCGTCAGGTGGCGACGGGGCTTGTCCGGACGGTGACGACTAATGAGGTGGGACTATATATTCTGCCGAATCTCTCGCCTGGGGAGTACGAGGTTGAGGTGAGCGCTCAGGGATTTCGTCCATATCGGCAGATGATCACCTTGAGTGTGGGGCAAACGGCGACCTTGGATATCACGTTGGAAGTTGGTGGAGTGCTGGAGGCTGTAACCGTCATAGGGCAGGAGATCCCCTTGGATCCGAGCAAGACTGAGATCAGTCAGGTCATTGAGGAGAGGCGGATCACGGATCTGCCGATCATTGGACGAAATTTTGTGGACTTTGTGTTGCTGAGCCCCAAGGTGGCCACTGGACGCGCCGCCGTGGGCGGGGGGCCACAGCAAGAGCCACCCGTGGGCGTGGGCGTCACCGGAGCGACGCGCCTCTCTTTTGGGGGGCAGTTTGAGTATCACACCTTCATCGCTGTGGACGGTGTGGATGGGACGCAATCGTTCACGGGGCTACAGCGCAGTGCTCCCTCGCAAGAGGTGGCTAAGGAGTTTCGCGTGGTAAACACAAGCTATTCAACGGAATTTGGGCGCGGCTTTGGTCTTGTCAATATCATCACGCGGTCTGGGGGGAACGAGTGGCATGGGACAGGATATCTCTTCTTCCGGAACGAGGCTTTAGACGCGCGGAATGTGTTGCTGCGACCAGATCTAGAGCGCTTGCGGCAGGCGCAATACGGAGCGGTGGTGAGTGGTCCTCTGCGGCGGGATCGAACATTCTTTGTAGCCAACTATGAAGGGCAGCAACGGGATGAGCGGCCTCTCTTTTCCGAGATAGTGGTGGCGAATCTGGGAGCATTGAACGCCATTCGGCGGCAGTGGGGATTGAGCGAAGAGCGACTCGATATTCTGACGACCAACGATTACAACGCCTTCTTTGGAAAAGTGGATCATCAGCTTTCAGGGGTACACACTCTCAGCGGTCGCTATAATGTGGCGGATGGAGAGAGCTTGAATGTGATGCCGGTATCGCGAGCATCGCTGACGCCTTCGGCATTGCGGAATAATACCCTACGCGATCAGAGCTTCGTGATGACGCTGGTGTCCGTGCCCAGTGCTCGTACAGCGAATGATCTGCGCTTCCAATGGGCTCGCCGGACATTCCATTACCGGGCCGTACAATACAATGAGCCCGCGCTGGAGATTCCCGGATTGATCCTGATGGGACACACGTATCAGGATTTTGACTTCTACAAAGAATCGCGGGTGCAGGTCTTGGATAACTTCACTTATGTTACGGGGTCGCACTCGCTGAAGTTCGGAGTTGATTTCAACCACCTGAGAACGACCGAGCACTGGGTCATCTGGTTTCCGGCCCGGGTGGTCTTCCCCAGCTTGGCAGCTTTCTTGGGGCAGCCTCCTTTCGCGGCACCGACTGTAGCGGCAATTCAGTGGACGCCTCCGGAGTTGAGTACGCGCTTAGATCCGGTGACGCGAGCCTTGCCGCGGGAGTGGGAGGAGGGGAGCCGAGCTGCTATCACCCATCATTTCCTCGGCTTCTTCGCCCAAGACCAGTGGCGCCTCCATCCTGCCTTCACCCTCAGCTATGGCGTTCGATGGGACGCGCACCTGTTGCCTACGGATTTCGCTAGTCGAGACCTGAATAACTTCCAGCCTCGTGTTGGATTTGCGTGGTCGCTCGGGTCCCAGACGGTGATTCGCGGCGGTGCCGGTCTCTTCCACGACAAGTATATCGTGGGATCCGTAATAGTCTCATCCCTGCTGGGAGATCGAGACGGCTTTTTGCGCCAGAACATGCTTCCTAACTTCACTCGCCGGAACGCGACGCTTTGGCTCTTTTCTCTGGTTGGACCTCCTGTGGCGACGCCGGCCTTTAACGAGTGGTTGCGAACGGGTATCTACCCTTCGGGACCGGCTGTTCGGAAGTCGAGCCTCACCCTCTTTGATCGTGAGAACCAGCAGCCATATGCAATCCAGTCCAGTTTGGAGATCGAGCGGAGGTTCGGGCGCAGTCTCTTTGTGGGAGCGAACTATCTCTTCGTGCGCGGATTGAAGATGATCACTTTCAGTGGTAATCTCAACGCCGTGCCGACGGGGACGCATCCGGTGACGGGGAAGCCCGTGTACGGCGCTCGCCGATTCCCCGAGTTCGATTTGATCAATCCTTTCTTCTACGCCTCGCAGTCCATCTACCATGGTGGGACAGCGCATGTGCGCTACAGGTATGGGGAGCGTCTGGATGTGAACGCTCACTATACCTTCTCGAAGACCATCGACTTGCCGACGGGGATTGCCCTGCAGCAGATACCGGAGGATCCGAGGAACTGGCGCCAGGATCGAGGCCTCTCGAATCAGCACATTGGACATCGGTTCGTGCTCAACTTGTTAGCAACATCTCCTTCCCGTTGGGGAGTGTTGCGGAATTTCAAGCTAGGGGGCATTGTAACCCTGCAGTCGGGGCGATATTTCAATGTGATCACGGGAGCGGATACGAACAGAGATGGGAATCCACTGACAGACCGGCCTGGGCAGCTAGGGCGGAACACATTCAAGGGAGATCCCCACTACAGCGTGGACGTGCGCGTCAGTCGGGAGATTTATGTGAGCGAGCGGGTGGTGTTAGAGCCCTTGGTCGAAGCGTTCAATCTCTTCAACAGGGTCAACCCGCTCGAATACAACACGGTGTGGGGATCGGCGGATTTAGGAGCGCGGCCGGCTCCTGAGTTCGGCACGTGGCGCAGTGTGGCCCCGGCGCGCCAGATACAACTGGCGCTGCGTCTGCGATTTTAGTTCTCTGGGATGCAGGCGTTCTTGGAGAAGGGACGCCTGCATCTCACGGAGAAGGCAATTCATAAGGGAGAGGAGGTCGAATCACTGACATGGAAGGAGTGATCGCTCTTGGGCGTCGGCATGAGGCCGTGGGATTGACCCATGAAGAGCTGCTCTCACTCTATGCCACAATGGTGCTTGTTCGCACGCTCGATGAACGGATTCTTGTGTTGAACCGTCAGGGGAAGGCGCCCATTGGAATCTCCTGTCAAGGACATGAGGCAGCGCAGATGGGGAGTGCGTGGGCTGCGCTCAAGGATGGACGTTGCTTTTTCTTCCCTTATTATCGAGACCTGGCCCTGAAGGTGACGCTGGGTGTCAGTGCGTATGAGGTCTTGCTCTCCTTCCTGGGGAAGGCAGGGGACCCGTTCAGCAATGGGCGCCAGTTTCCCTTGCAAGGAGCTGATCTCAGGCGTCGTATCATCCAGCTCTCGAATGTGGTGGCCGCAGGTTTACCTCAAGCGACGGGCTATGCGTGGGCATGCCAGTACTTGGGAGAGGAAACGGTTGTGCTCGCCTATTTCGGCGATGGAGCAACGAGCGAAGGAGAGTGTCACGAGGCGATGAACTTCGCAGGAATCCATCGTGTGCCGATCGTCTTCTTCTGTGAGAACAACGGCTATGCCATCTCTGTTCCCCAGAGGAAGCAAATGGCGATCGAGAATGTGGCCACTCGCGCGGCTGCTTACGGATTCTCGGGGATCGTTGTGGATGGGACTGACCTATTCGAGGTCTATGAAGCAACGCGTCACGCCATCGAAGAAGCCCGTGCGAAGGGACCGATTCTCATCGAGGCGAAGGTGGAGCGACTCTCCCCGCATACGACCGATGATGACGATCGGCGATATCGGTCTCGCGAGGAGTTGGAACAAGCGCGACAGCGTGATCCCCTACAGCGTCTCCGGCAGTACCTCCTTCAGGATGGCTTGATCACGTCCGAGCAGGATACTGCCATCTGGAAGCGCGCGCGTCAGCAGGTCGAGGACGCTACTCAGCAGGCAGAAAAGGCTCCCTATCCTTCGGCCGCAACGCTATGGGAGCATGTTTACGCTTCGTGAGGGGAGAGATGGGGGAGAAATCGGTCATCGAGGCCATTCGCGATGCCATGCGCGAAGAGATGCGGCGGGATGAGCGCGTGATCGTCCTAGGGGAGGATGTGGGCGCGCGCGGCGGTGTCTTCCTCGCCACTCAGGGATTTCTGGAAGAGTTCGGCGAAGCGCGGGTGATTGATACCCCTTTGGCCGAAGCTTCGATCGTTGGGATCGCGCTGGGTTTGGCTTTGAAGGGGTTGCGTCCGATCGCCGAGATCCAGTTCGCGGATTTCGCCTGGCCAGCCTTCAACCAGCTCCTCGGAGAAGCCGCGCGCGCCTGCTACGGGAGCTTCGGGAATGTGCGCGTTCCTTTGGTCGTGCGCATCCCTTACGGAGGGGGGATCCGTGGCGGACTCTATCACTCGCAGAACATGGAGGCTTATTTCTTTCATACACCTGGAATAAAAGTTGTCGCTCCGGCAACTCCCTATGATGCCAAGGGGTTGCTCAAGGCAGCGATTCGAGATGATAATCCTGTCGTCTTCCTCGAGCACAAGAAGACCTATCGGCTCGTACGGGGAGATGTTCCCGAAGGTGAGTATGTGTTGCCCTTGGGAAAGGCTGAAGTGAAGCACGAGGGATCGCAGGTTACTGTCATCTCCTACGGACTCGTCTTGCACTATTGTTTGCAAGCGGCGCGGAAGCTGGCCTCAGAAGGGATCAGTGTGGAGGTGGTGGATCTACGCACACTCCGCCCGCTGGATCGGGAGACGATAATCGGTTCGGTCCAGAAGACGGGAAAAGTGCTCATCGTACATGAGGATAACAAGACGGGGGGCATAGGGGCTGAAGTGGCGGCGATCTTAGCTGAAGAAGCATTCGAGTTTCTCGATGCACCGATCCGACGTTTGTGCGGACCTGATGTCCCCACTATGCCCTTTGCGCCACCCCTCGAAGAGGCCTATATGCCGACGACGGAGAAAATCGTAGCCGCTCTGCGGGAGTTGGCAGCTTACTGAGCAGAGGGAGGGGAAAAGGTGCGCGTCACGGTCGAGCTTCCACAAGTGGGGGAATCGGTTGTCGAAGGAATTCTCGCCCGATGGTTGAAAGAGCCTGGGCAACTCGTGCAGCTCTACGAGCCGTTGGCTGAGATCGTCACCGATAAGGTGACGATGGAGCTTCCTTCGCCTGTTTCCGGTCGAATTCTCCGGTTCCTGGTTGAGGAGGGGGCGAAAGTGCCTGTTGGGACGCCGCTCTTGGAGATCGAGACGCTGTCGGACACCCCGTGCGATTCTGCTTTGTCGGGGGAAGAGGCCCAGCCGACGGGAGTTGGAGTCTCTGAGCGTGTAGGGCGTCTTCTGGAAGAAGAACGACCGGTGGGACCGACCGGAGGCGGAGCTCCGCCTGAAGCAGAAGAAACAGCCATCAGGAGAGCGGAGGACGAGGGAGCACCCATGAAGGGCGGAGCTGCACTGGTCGAGAAGCCGTGGTACTCCCCCGCCGTTCGACGATTGGCGCGCGAGCATGGAATAGATCTCGAGACTCTCTCAGGAACCGGTCTTGGCGGGCGAGTGACAAAAGAGGACGTACTTGCTGCTATCGCCCAAAGAGGAGTCCACACTGAGGAAGAGCGGGTGAAGATCACACCCATCCGGCGCCTCATTGCAGAGAACATGCAACGAAGTGTTCGGGAGATCCCCCAAGCCTGGGCTATGGTCGAAGTGGATGTGACCGACTTGGTACTCTATCGGGAGCGCGTGAAGGAAGACTTCCAGAGACGCGAAGGGGTGAAGCTCACATACCTTCCTTTTGTTCTTCAAGCCGTCGTTGAGGGGCTCAAACAGCATCCCCGATTGAACGCCCGGTGGGCGGGAGAGCATATCATTTTGCGCCGGCGCATTCATCTCGGGATCGCCGTGGCCACCGAGCAGGGGCTCCTCGTTCCAGTGATCCGCGACGCTGATCGGTTGAGTCTCGCCGGATTGGCGCGCGCGGTTCATGAGTTGACGCAACGGGCGCGCCAGCATCAGTTGACCTTAGAAGATGTCCAAGGGGCGACATTTACCGTCAACAACACGGGAGCATTGGGAGTCATGCTCTCGCGTCCCATCGTCCCTCCGGATCAGGCGGGAATCCTCACCATGGAAGCGATCACACAGCGCGTGATCGTCTTCACCGATCGAGGATCTCACACTCTTCCGAAGGTGATGGATGAATCGCTTTCGTCCTTTGTCGCACCCGTATTCTCGGTGCGCTACTGCATGAATATGTGTCTCTCCTTCGATCATCGGATTTTAGACGGAGCTGAGGCTGCTGCTTTTCTCCAAACTGTGAAGCAGCGGTTGGAAGCCTTTTCTCCTTGAGTGCATTCTTGAGGAGGAATGCATGATGGAACAAGCTCAACGAGAGAAACTCGCCACATTGCTGCGCACTCAGCACGTCTTGGTCCTCAGCACAATGGGATCGGAGTGGCCCACCATGACGCTACAGGCATTCGCCGAGACTGAAGATCTGCGCATCATCCTTATCCTGAGGGAGGAGAGCGAGCGATATCAGAACATCCTGAAAAACCCTCACGTGACTGTGCTGGTGGACACGCGGGAGAAAGGGCTTGAGGGATTTCGCGTCGCGCGCGCTTCCATTCGGGGGGTGGCGCGCGAGGTTCCGCGCGGGAGCGAAGAGTGGGAGCAGTTCAAAGATCTTTTCCTCGCGAAAAATCCCTTTGAAGCTCCGTTCTTCGCGCTTCCCACACTGCGCATGGTATGCGTTGAGCCTGTGAGTGTTAGCTACGCCGACGGCGCTGGTCCTGAAGCCGAGCGCTTCATCGCGACATTCTGAGGGAGAGATGGGCAAAATATTCTACGGGTGGTGGGTCGTCTTGGCCGCGAGCGTCGGACTCTTTGCGAGCTTCGGCCCAATTGTGAGCTTCACCTTCGGCGTCTTCCTCACTCCTCTGAGTCGGGAGTTTCAGTGGAGTCGAGGCGAGATCTCTGTGGCGTTCTCGCTTGCCATGCTCATGCTCGGCCTCTGTTCGCCGGGGGTCGGGCGTCTGGTGGATCGCTTCGGCGCCCGACGCATCATCCTCCCCGCGACGCTCTTATTCAGTGCGAGCCTCATGGCGCTCGCTCTCGTTCAGGAGCTGTGGCATCTTTATCTTATCTACATCATGATGGGAGTGGTAGGCGGAGGAACGGCACCCGTTCCCTATTCTACTGTCGTCTCGCGCTGGTTCGATCGCCGACGGGGCTTGGCCCTTGGCCTCATGATGGTCGGGACGGGATTGGGCATGTTCATCATGCCCTCCCTCACCCATGCGCTTATTGTCCACAGAGGATGGCGGATGGCCTATCTCGTTCTCGGGGTGATGGTCCTTCTCCTGACTATCCCTATCGTGGGTGCTTTGCTCAAGGATCGTCCACAAGACATGGGGCAGTATCCCGATGGAGTTGCTCCCGCTGTCTCCGATCCCCCGACAACGTGGGAGGGGCCTGAAGAGTTCGATCGTCTCCGCGCACTGCGGATGCCAGTGTTTTGGCAGATGGTGTTGGCCTTTTTCCTTGTCTCTGGGGCTGTACACGGATGCTTGACGCACTTGGCTCCAATGCTTATAGATCGTGGCGTCTCGCCACAGAGTGCGGCAAGGGCGACATCGCTTCTGGGGGGTGCTGTGCTCGTCGGGAGAGTGATCACGGGATATCTGCTGGATCGTTTCTTCGCTCCGAGCGTCGCATTGGGATTTTTTACGGGAGCATTCCTGGGAGTGCTCTTGCTGTGGAGCGGAGCGACCCACGAGCTTGCCTTTGTCAGTGCTTTCCTGGTGGGGCTGGGAATGGGGGCGGAGGTGGATCTTATTGCCTATATGGTGAGCCGATATTTCGGCCTCCGAGCATTTGGAAGCATCTACGGATATGCCTTCGCTGCGTATATCTTCGGAGGATTGGCGGGTCCGTTGGTCATGGGGATGGGAGTAGATCGCACGGGGACATATCAGTGGTCGCTTGGAATCTCTTTGATTGCTCTGTTGCTGGCGATCGGATTGATAACCCGATTGGGGCCGTATCCGGTCCGAGAGGAGATCGTCTCGGGGGGAGCCTTTCGCCCGGGGGCGTCTTCGGCGGATTCTCCACCACAAGCATGAAGGAGGAGGTCACCTATGGAAATATCCCGGCTTCCATCGAAGGCGGTTGTGGTCGAAGTGGGACCTCGGGATGGGTTGCAGAGCGAAGAGGAGATATTGGAGACGGAGGAGAAGGTGACGTTGCTTCGTGGGTTGTACGAAGCGGGTGTGCGGGAGTTCGAGTTCAGCTCATTCGTGCGAGGGGATCGGGTGCCGCAACTTCGGGATGCGGAGGCAGTGTTCGAGCGGATTCGGGCATGGGAGGGAGGACGATGGATGGCGCTGATTGGAAATGAGCGGGGATATGAACGAGCTGTGGCGGCAGGGGTGAAGACGGTGAGGTGGACCATCGTGGCGAGCGAGACATTTAATCGGAAGAATTTCAATCGGGCGATCGTGGAATCGTTGAAGGAGCTGCAGCATATCAGCAAGCGGGCATCGGCGGATGGGGTGGAAATCGTGGGGACGATTGGGGCAACGTTTGGATGTCCGTATGAAGGAGAGGTCCCACGGGAGCGGGTGATCCGTTTGGCCAGTGAGATGGCGGAAGTGGGAGTGCGGGAGATCATGCTGGCAGATACGACGGGTTTGGCAACCCCTCGGCAAGTTGCGGAGGTACTTGCGGAGCTGCAGCACAGGCTGCCCGGACTTGAGCTGGGATGCCATTTTCACAACACGCGGAATGCAGGTTTCGCTAATGTAGTCGCAGCATTGCAGATGGGGGTGAGGCGATTTGATGCTGGAGTCGGGGGAATTGGAGGGTGTCCCTTTGCGCCTCACGCGGCGGGCAATATCGCGACCGAGGACTTAGTGCACCTGCTTAACGGCATGGGGATCGAAACGGGGATTGATCTGGAGCGAATGATTGCTGTGGCCCAGTGGCTGGAGCGCCGCTTGGGCCATCCATTGCCTGGACAGGTGATGAAGGCCGGGCCAGGACGCTTCGCTCAAGTGCTTCGGAAGAGGTAAGGGCGATGGGGACGAAGCAGATGCCTTTGGAGGGATTGAGGGTATTAGAGTTGGGCCAATTACTGGCCGGACCATTTTGCGGGATGCTGCTAGCGAATTTCGGGGCCGAGGTGATCAAAGTAGAGCCTCCTAAAGTGGGAGATCCGCTGCGACGATGGCGGGGGATGTATCGAGGGACATCGCTGTGGTGGGCGGTGATGAGTCGAAACAAGAAATGCATCACACTGGACCTGAAGTCAGAGCGGGGGCAGCAGCTGTGTCGAGAGCTCGCGGCGCGGTCGGATATTTTAGTGGAGAACTTCCGTCCTGGGACATTGGAACGGTGGGGACTGGGACCAGAGACACTGTGGGCGGCGAATCCGCGATTGATCATAGTACGGGTCTCAGGATGGGGACAGACGGGGCCGTATGCACGGCGTCCTGGGTATGCCAGTGTGGCCGAGGCCGTGGGAGGAATGCGATATGTGATGGGGCATCCGGATCGGCCGCCGATTCGGCCGAATTTGAGTTTGGGAGATACGATTGCAGGTTTACACGCGGCTTTTGCCGCGTTGGTCGCCGTTTATGCACGAGATGTGTTAGGAACAGGACGCGGGCAAGTGGTGGACGTGTCTCTAGCTGAAGCCGTCTTCAATATGACTGAGAGTATGTTACCCGAATACGATAAACTGGGTGTGGTGCGCGAGCGACAGGGGACGAAATTGTCAGGGATTGCGCCAACAAATACATATCGGTGTCAGGACGGGCGATATGTGGTCATTGGGGGCAACGGGGACAGTATCTTCCGACGACTGATGTATGCCATCGGGCGACCAGATTTAGCCGAAGATCCCCGCCTGGCGCACAATGATGGGCGAGTGGTACATGAGCAGGAGATTGATGAGGCGATCGAAGCTTGGACACGGGAGCATACGCTGGAGGAAGTAATGCAAATCCTGAATGAGGCCCAAGTGCCTTGTGGGCCCATCTACAGCATTGCGGACTTGGTAAAGGATCCTCACTTCCAGGCCCGGGGATTATTTGAAGAAGTGGAGCTGGCCCCGGGAGATCGCGTGAAGATCCCCGCTATCGTGCCCTTCTTAAGCGAAACCCCTGGACGTACCCGCTGGATTGGACCTCCCCTGGGCGCTCATAATGAGGAGGTCTTTGGGCAACTGCTTGGTTTGTCTCCATCGGAGATCGCTGCCCTTCAAGAAGCTGGAGTCATTTGAATTACGTGGCCTGAGCACATAGGCCCGCGGTACAAACTTAGGCCACATTTTATTCTCCGAGCGTGCACGCACGGGTGCGTGCACGCAATTGCCTCTCCTTCTCGCTGAAGCCCCCCAGAGGAGCAGCTGTCTGGCTTCTTCCTCTGAGATGAGGACCAATCTTTTCGGTCCTCGCAGATGTTCCTCCTTCGAACTCTTCCCACCATAGTATTTCATAATTGGTCTAATCCATATTGAACGCTACAATATTGTCGAAAAGCATTGACTTTCTTCCGTGTACAATAATTAGCGAAATGACGATTCTGAGATATTTGATGGTTTTCGGTACAAAATAGTATCAATAGTGAATTCCACTCTGCAAGGGCCTATGTGTATGTCTTTATTTCCACATGGGATACCCTTTGGGAGAAAAGTGTGCTCCAGGTATGCCGTTTGCTACTATGTACCGTCGAAGGACGATGCTCAGGGCGTGGGAAAAAGTTCTGGCTCATGCAGGAGAGCGGCTCGGGATTGGAGAAGCGAACGCCGACGGTGAGGTGCTACTTCACGGAATACGGACGTTTCTCGCGGTAGAGCGGGAGCAACTGCAGATAGGTCATCGTCGTGGGGCGGGGGGGACAGAGATCGTGCATCGGTGGAGTGCGGTCGTAGATTTAGTCGTTTGTCGGGTGGCGCGCTGGGCGCATGGGGGGCAAGAAGGACAGCCGTGGGCGATCCTGGCTGTCGGAGGATACGGGCGATGCGAAATGGCACCTTTCTCAGATGTGGATCTGACCTTCGTTTATGTGGGGGACATTCACGAGGAACTTCGCGCGTTCGTCGAGTGCGTGCTACGACTCCTCTGGGATGGGGGGCTCGTGGTCGGGCATAGTGTTCGTTCTGTCGGCGAGTCGGTGCGCGCGGCGTGCCAGGACACGCGTGTGGCGACGGCGCTTCAGGATGCTCGATTACTTTGGGGAAGTCGCGCGGTGTTTGACCGGCTGCGTTGGGGGCTTGAGGCTGCACTCTACAAGGGGGATCGGCAGAGAGAACGCTTTTTGAACGCCCTGCGTCATGAGTGGGAGAAGCGGTACGCTCAGGTAGGAGCGATCATTGGCGTACAGGAACCGCATGTGAAGGAGGGGGTGGGAGGGCTTCGGGATCTTCAGATGGTTCGCTGGGTGGGGCGCGCGCGCTATGGAAGCTCTGGGTTGGAGGCTCTGTGTGCCGAGAATCATCTGGGTGGAGCGGAATATGCGGTGCTTCGTTCGGCGTATGATTTTCTGCTGCGCGTTCGCAACGAAGCGCATTTTTCGATGGGGCGGAAATGGGATCAGTTGACTGTAGATATGCACTCCACGCTTGCTCGTCACCTTGGCTATACATCCCGGCGCGGGCTCCAAGCGTCCGAGATCTTCATGCGCGAGTACTATCACCACGCGCATAGTTTGCACGAGGTCTGTCGCAGCTTCCTTGCGCGCGCTTGGGCTTCCTCACAGGGCGCACGGGCCTGGTGGATGAGAGGACGGTGGATAGAGAAGATCTCTCGGCGATTCGAGAAGTCGCGGCGGAGGTCGGAAAGCGGACCCTTTGAGATCGCCGATGGGGTGCTTCGACTTCGGAGCAGGCCTCTGGATCCTCTTCAGCTCATGAGGGCTTTTCAAGTCGCGCAGTCGGCGGGCGTTGTCCTGAGCGAAGAGTTGCGGCAGACGATTCGGCAACACGGGCCGGCAATGGGGCGCGCCTTACGTCGCTTGCCGGAGGCGAGCCGGATTTTCCTGGAGATCGTGAGCCGGCGTGGTGAGGTCGCGCGCGTTTTGCGCCTGATGCATGAGACCGGCGTCTTAGGGCGCTTCCTTCCGGAGTTTGGACGTCTCACTTTCCTCGTGCAGCATGACTTCTACCATGCATATACGGTGGATGAACATACGCTGCAAGCCATAGAGGCTCTGGACCGCGTGTGGCGGAATCCGCGTGGTGCGTTGATGGCCACCTTTCACAAAGTCTTTCGTGAGATCAGCGATGTCGTTCCGCTGTATCTCGGCCTTTTGTTTCACGACATTGGAAAAGGGCGGGGTCATGGCCATGTGGGGCGGGGCGTGCGCTTGGCCCATCGGGCATGTCAGCGCTTGGGCGTGGATGAGGAGCGGCGGCAAATGATTCTCTTCCTCGTTCGGCATCATTTGCTCCTCTCGCATGTGGCCGAGCGGCGGGATGTGACTGAAGAGAATGTGATCGAGGAGCTGGTGAACGTGCTCGGAGAGAGCGCTCCTCTCGAGCGCCTCAACATGTTGCTGTTGCTCACATATGCGGATACGGCGGGCGTGGGGCCGAATGTATGGACCGAATGGAAAGGAGTCCTGTTGTGGGAGCTCTATTGGCGGGCGCGGGAGTGGATCATTCGGAGGCGTGTTGCCGGAGAGCGAGACGACAAGCCAGCGCTTGAGGAGCTTGTCCGCGACTTGGCAGGGGAATTCCCCGCGCCGGAGGTCGAGCGCCATCTCGCCCAGTTGCCGGAGCGGTATCGCCGGGCGACGACGCGCGATCGGATCGCCGAGCATCTGCGTCTGATCCGTCGCGTGTCTGAAGAATCGGTGGTCGTTCACTGGCGGACTATTCGCGAAGGAGGCTACACGGAGGTGAGCGTATGCACGTTCGATCGGCCCGGCTTGTTCGCGCAGTTGGCGGGGACGCTCACGGCGCATGGCCTCAATATCCTCAGCGCCGATGCCTATACGCGCGAGGATGGAATCATCATTGATACGTTCCGAGTATGCGAGATCGGGGCATCGCGTCCGGTTCCGCCCGAGCGATGGCCGGCGCTTGAGCGGTATATGAAAGCGGCTGTAGACGGTCGGTACGATGTCGCTCAGGCTGTCGCTCGATGGCGGGCGCGATTCGCTCGGAAGCGGATGCAGGGTCATCGGAGGGAACCGATCATCCGGTGTGACAACGCAGCCTCTCCGACGTGCACTATTCTCGAAGTCGAGGCTGACGATGAGCCGGGTCTCGCGTATACGATCGCGAGCACCCTTCAGGCACTCGGTCTCAATGTCGTCCTCGCCAAGGTGGCGACGGAGAAGAGCCGGGCGCTCGATGTCTTTTACATCACTGACGCCGATGGGCGGAAGCTCACGTCGGCGCTCATTGCTGCTCTTGAGCGGACTCTTGGGGATGCTCTCACGTCCGGGGCGCCGACGATAGCCCTGCCTGCTCGCGCCGTGTGAACCATTCGGGAGGAGATCATGAACATGAAGAAGATCGAGAGCATCATTCGGCCTCACCTTTTGGACGCCGTCAAGAGTGCCCTCCATGAGGTCGGCATCATGGGGATGACCGTGACCGAAGTGCGAGGGTTTGGGCGGCAGAAGGGGCATACAGAGATGTATCGGGGGAGCGAGTACAGGACTGATTTTCTCCCTAAAGTGAAGATCGAAGTCGTCGTTCCGGAGGAGCTGGTGGAAGCAGTTGTGGAGGCAATCCTTCGAACAGCGCGAACGGGGAAATTCGGGGATGGAAAAATCTTCATTCTCCCCGTGGAGGAGGCAATCCGCATTCGAACGGGCGAGCGCGGGGAGCATGCCGTGTGAAAGGAGGGAGGGCGATGACCAGAGAGCATCGGCGATGGATTCTCGTGGGTGCCATTGGGCTCATTGGGCTGGTGGGGCGAGTCGCATGGGCACAAGATGCCGCCACATCAGCAACGAGTTCCGGGGACACGGCCTGGCTGCTCACAGCCAGCGCTTTGGTGATGCTGATGACAGCGCCGGGATTGGCGCTCTTCTACGGCGGGTTGGTGAGCCAGCGCAATGTCCTCTCGACGCTCATGCACAGCTTCTTCACCCTCTGTCTGATCAGCGTCCAGTGGGTGGTCCTCGGATATAGCCTCTCGTTCGGACCGGATCTGGAAGGGATCATCGGTCGGCTGGCGCATCTTGGACTTCGAGGGATTGGGGAAAAGCCAGTGGCGGAGATGAGCGTTCCGCCTCTAGCCTTTGTTATGTTCCAGGGGATGTTCGCCGTTATCACCGTCGCATTGATCACGGGGACCTTTGTCGAGCGCATTCGCTTCACGGCCTTCTTGCTCTTCGCTTTCCTTTGGGCGACTCTCGTCTATGCTCCGCTGGCGCACTGGGTGTGGGGGGGAGGATGGCTGATGAAGCTCGGTGCGCTGGACTTCGCTGGAGGAACAGTCGTTCACATCAGTTCCGGTGTTTCGGCCCTTGTCGCCTCTCTGATCATCGGTCGGCGCGCGGGCTATCCGGAGAAGGTCCTTCCTCCCCATAACGTGCCGATGACAATCATGGGAGCGGCGCTTCTGTGGTTTGGCTGGTTTGGATTTAATGCCGGAAGCGCCCTTGCGGCCAATAGTCTGGCGGCGATAGCGTTCACGACGACGCATGCGGCGGCTGCCATGGCGGGTCTCACGTGGGCCTTCACCGAATGGCTCCATCGCGGTAAGCCAACGGTTTTGGGGACAGCAACAGGAGCTGTTGCCGGACTGGTCGCCATCACGCCGGCTTCTGGTTATGTCTCGGCCATCGCTGCGCTTGTGATTGGGGGTGGAGCGGGGTTGGTCGGATACTGGGGGATAAACGTGCTCAAGCCCCGCTTGGGCTACGATGACTCACTGGACGTCTTCGGCGTCCATGGCCTGTGCGGCACGTGGGGGGCTTTGGCGACAGGACTTTTCGCAAGTCGTGCCGTGAACCCCATGGGGGCGGATGGCGCGTTCTTTGGGAATCTCGGACAGTTGCTTGTGCAGCTTATCGGTGTACTCGCTACGTGGGTACTGGCAGCTGGGATGACGTTCCTCATCCTCAAACTGATCGCCTTCTTCACTCCATTGCGTGTTACCGAGGAAGAAGAGATCGCGGGATTGGATCTAGCGCTTCACGGGGAGGTGGCCTACAACTTCCTCTCGCCGGGGATGGGGGGGAGCGTGCGACTTCCTTCCCGCGCGGAGGCTGCTTTGGGGTCGGCTCAGGCCGAAGAGCCATCGCCGGGGGATTGAGCGAGGGTCCGGGTTTGGGCGAAGCCTCACTGCTGAATGCTTCGCCTAAAACCGGAGCCCCACCGAGGTGAGATCGCGTGCGGGGATCTTGCTCGCACCGGGCGGCGACGATCGAGCACCATTATGGCTATGCCGGAGCGGCGTTCTCTGATCTCCTGTTGTGAGAGGGAGGGTACTCTCAGCGCTTCGGCCCCTTCAGGCCGTGCAGGATGAGATCCATAAGGCGATCGAAGACGCGCTTGGGCATCGAGCCGAATCGAACCACCCATCGCAAGCCGAAGAAGTGGCCGATGCCCATCAGGCAATAGGCGAGCGTCTCGGGATCTAAGGATCGAATGTCCCGGCGAGCCATGCCCTCTTGGAGTCCTCGGCGGTAGCCTTGAGCCAACCGCTCGAAGTACCACCGTGCGATGGAAGGATTCACGAACTCGGCTTCGCGGACGATCCGATAGGCTTCTCTGTTTTGGCGAACGAACCGGAAGAAGGCGCGGAAGCCCTCGCGCTCGATCGCGCGGCGATCTCGGAGTCCTGCGATCGCTGCCCGGACGTTTCGTCGGAGTTGGGCATTGAGGTCACGGACCAGTTCATTGAGGATCTCCGTCTTGCTGGAGAAGTAGAGGTAGAAGGTTCCCAACGAGAGACCTGCCCGTCGGGTGATATCGGCGATCGAAGTGGCATAGAATCCTTGGCGTCCGAAGCACCATCGGGCCGCTTCCAGAAGTCTCCGGCGCGATCGCTCGCCCCGGGAGCATTCGGCGGTCGTGTGATCGCGCGGAGGAGAAGGACGAGGGCGGACGGCAGAGGGGACAGGGGGACGATCGCCTTCTATTCCGTGAAGGAGGAGATCGAGAGCCGTGTGTCGCGCCTCAGGAGGGACATCGGTGTGGCTCAAGATGATCCATCGGAGCGTCAAGAAGTGAGCGATGCCGATCACGGCGACGGCAGCGATTTCCAGATCGAGAGGCGAGCGTTTGCGAGCGAGCGGGGAGGAGTCGCTCAAGGCCTCGGCGAAGGACCTGCTTAAGAGGGCGATCACATCGTCATAAAATCGGTGATGCACGCGGGGGTTCACGAACTCCGCTTCTCGGAAGATCTGATAGAACGCCCGATGGCGGCGGACGAACCCGAAGAACACCTCCAGAGCGCGGTCCAGCCGCGCGGAGAGATCCTCTTCCTCGTTCAGAGCCGCCTTCAATTCGGCTTGCATTTGTTTGCTCAAATGGGCAGCCAGTTCCGAGAAGATGGCTTCCTTGTCCTCGAAGTACTGGTAGAATGTCCCCAGCGCGACGCCCGCGCGGCGACAGATCTCCGAAACGGACGCTTCGTGGTAATTCCCTTTTTCGAAGACGCGTTGTGCAACAGCCAGAAGCCGCTGTTTGGTCGTCCATCCGCGCGAGGTCGTCGGCGTTCGTGTCTTCCTCGAGCGTTGCATGATCGTCTGATCTCGCGTCGAAGATATCATAATTCCCGTCCTCGATCCAAGAGTTGGCATCGGTGTCGTGGGGAGCTACAATGAATCCCCTTCCGTTGAGGGAAGAGAGATGCGAACGCTTGAGGATCTCCGGCGCATCCTCGCGCGAATTGATGGGCGGGGATATAAGGCGTATGAAGAGATCGAAGGGGCATATGAGGGGCCCGGATGGGTGCTCTATGTGGATCATGTTCAAGGCGATCCGTTTGCTCCTCCCTCGAAGGTGCGCGTGCGCGTGGACGGGCGTCGAGCGGGTTTCCCGGCGGATGTGTATCGGACGCCCGTTCGGCGCGTGGCGCTGGAGGATTTCCTGGCGCGGCGTGTACGCCAGGGCATTGAAGCTGTGAGTCGCGGACGTCGCGGCTCGGGCAAGAGCGGGTTGATATGGGTGGATGCCGGAGGGCAGGAGGTGCTGGAACGAGCGGCCGTGCGCGTGCGGCCTGAGTGGATCGAATGCCGGTTGCACGTGGGGCTGCCGGCAGCCGGGCGCACTGTGCTCGGACGACAGGCGGAAGAGATGCTCTGTCGCGAGGTGCCGGAGATCGTACGGCGGAGTCTCTTCTGGGCGGAGGTGCCTGAAAGGGAATGTCGGCGCTTTGTCGAGTGCGTGGAGAATCAAGAGGCCATTCGCGCGCAGCTTCGAGAGCGCCGGCTTGTCGCCTTTGTGGCCGATGGAGCCATTCTGCCGCGGCGCAGCGGTGTGAGCGAGCTGCCGCTTGAGCGGGCGATCCCTTTTCGTTCGCCCGAGTCCTTGCGCGTGGCGATGGCGGTGCCTAACCCCATCGTGCAGGACGGGCGCGTACAGGATACCCTCACGGGGATGGGAATTCCCGAAGGAGTGACGCTGATCGTTGGAGGGGGGTATCATGGGAAATCCACGTTGCTGCGCGCGCTCGAGCGGAGCGTGTATCCGCATATCCCCGGCGATGGGCGCGAGTACGTGGTCACGCGCGAAGATGCTGTGACCATTCGTGCCGAAGACGGGCGCCGCATCGAGCGCGTAGATTTGACGCCGTTCATCGGCCAACTCCCCTATGGACAGCGCACCGATGATTTCTCAACGGAGAACGCCAGCGGGAGCACAAGCCAAGCCGCCAATATCTTGGAAGCCTTGGAGGCCGGATCGCGGCTCCTTCTCATTGATGAGGACACGTCGGCGACGAACTTCATGGTGCGAGACGCACGGATGCAAGCGTTGGTGGCGAAAGAGCTGGAGCCTATCACGCCGTTTGTGGATCGCGTGCGCGAGCTCTATGAGCGGCTGGGAGTCTCCACGATCCTCGTCATGGGAGGCTCGGGCGACTATCTCGACGTGGCCGATACGGTCATCTTGATGCGAGAATATGTGCCCGAGGATGTGACGGCCGAAGCTCGGCGCGTCGCTCGAGCATATCCGACGCAACGGCGGCCGGAAGCGCCTCGCCCACTGGATCGAGTGATCGAGCGCATCCCTTTAGCCGAAAGTCTTGATCCGTCGCGGGGGCGTCGCGAGGTGAAGATCGAAGCCAAGGCCATAGATCTCATCCTCTTCGGCGAGACGGCCATTGATCTCCGCGCCGTCGAACAAGTCGTGGATCTCAGTCAGGCGCGCGCGATCGGATATGCGCTGCACTGTGCGGCGGAGCGATTTATGGACGGCCGTCGCACGGTGCGCGAGATTTTGGATGAGCTGGAGCGACTCTTCGAGCGCGAGGGGTTAGATGTGCTCGATCCCTTTCGACGCGGCGAGGAGCATCCGGGCAATTTCGCTCGCCCGCGTCGGTATGAGATCGCGGCGGCTCTCAATCGCCTGCGAACTGTCCGCATGCGGCAACGGCGCGAGTGAAAAGATCTGAAAGGATCGCTGGCGTCGTGGCAGGAGATCGTCTACAGCCCCTTATCGGGTCGGAGTGATCTCACGTCGCGCTCCGTTGAGACCGAGGTTCGTTTTTATCGGCGCAGGATCATCCACAATCCGGCCGCGATGAGCAATCCTCCGAACAGTCGTTCGAGGGTCGTGCCTTGAAGGGATGTGGAGATTCGGGCCCCCCAGTAGGCGCCGATGAACAGACCAGCGGCTAAAAGGGCGGCGTACTCGATGCGAACATATCCATCGCGGTAGTACTGGAGCGCTCCCAAGAGTCCTACGGGCAGCAGCAGGGCCGCAAGGCTCGTTCCCACGGCTTCGTGGGGGGAGAGCTTCAAGCCGTATATCAGAAGGGGGACAATGAGGATGCCACCACCGACTCCGAACATCCCGGAGAGCAAACCTGCGCTCACCCCGAGCACCAAGACGAGAGCGTGGTTCATATCGTCAGGCCTCCCTAAGAAGAGCTCAGGCTCAGAGCATAGCAAGGGGATTCGGTCTCGAGCAATTCACCATGTGTTCGAAGCACTCTGGATGCCGTTGTCGCTTTGGCGCGCGAGCGATTCATCCTTGATCCGATCAGCGCGTCAAGATCCGCTTTGAGCGGAAGCGAAAGCTGCACCTTGGCTGTTCCCGGATCCGTCGCGCGAAGGATCACGGAGATCTGAGGATCACGTCGCCTTCCGTGAGGCCTTCCCGGACCTCCACGTGCATGTCATCGCGCTCGCCAAGGCGCACCGGGCGTTCAATCCACTGATCCCCCTGTCGCACCTTCACGAAAGGCCGACCATTCCGGATGAGGACGGCGCTTTTGGGGATGATGAGCGTGTTCTCCTTCTTGGCGAGTTCGATGATCACATCCACGCGCAGGCCGATCATGAGCCGTCCGCGCGCGGCCGGATCGAGCTCGATCCATGCCTCTAGGATCTCGCGGTCGCGCTTCTCGGCGGGATCATCGCCGAAGAGCGTCTTGCGGCCGACGGCGGCGCCGATTTTGACGACGCGGCCTGTGAACACTTCACCGCGGTACGCATCCGCCGTGATGAGAGCCGGAGCCCCCAAGCGGATCTTCGCCACGTCGGTCTCGTCAATCTCAGCGCGGACGCGAAGTCGCGCGTCATCGGCCATGGTGAGGATGGGGTGCCCAAGCGTCTCCGGGCGCACGATCTCGCCCGGGCGCACGAAGCGTCGAAGGATGATACCGTCGCAGGGAGCGCGCAAGCGGGTGTTCTCCAGTTGAGCTTCCGCCTCGCGCAGTCGCGCTCGAGCCCATCGGACTTCGGCCTCTGCCGCAGCGACCTCTTCGGGACGATTTCCGGTGAGGGCGCGCTCATACTGTTGACGCGCGGCCTCCTGGCGGGCGCGCGCCGTCCGCCATTCGCGCTCAGCCAGATCGAGCTCTTCGCGAGAGAGGATGCCACGTTCATGGAGGCGCTTCGCGCGGTGGTAAGCAGCCTCCGCGTGTTCGGCCACGGCTCGGGCTTCTTCAAGAACGGCTCGCGCATGCTCCTTCTCTTCGGGACGGGCTCCGGCTCGAAGCACAGCCAGGTGGGCTTCGGCCTTGGCCAGAAGCGCACGCTCGGCCTCCACGCGCGCGAGCTGTTCGTCGTTCTCCAATTCTGCGAGCACTTGGCCCCGGCGGACGCGCTCGCCTTCTTCGACGAAGACGGCTCGGATGCGACCCGGGATCTTGAAGCTCAACTGGATCTCCTCCGAAGCTCCTTCGACGCGCCCGTGGGCGGCGATGCGCCAATGGATCGCCCCGCGCCGCACGTGCGTCGTCGGCAGCATGTTCCGGTGGTTTTGGACGACATACATTCCCAAGGAGGCCAACAGCGCGAGGAGCACTAAAATGCTGCCAATGTGCGCCCGAGTGAGCGATCTCATCCTCGTTCCGCGGTGCTCATGACGCCGCGCGTCGCTTTGGGGAACTCACGCGCGATGATGCTCCCATCCTCCATGAAGAGAACCTCATCGGCGAGGTCTCGAACACGGTGATCATGCGTGACCATGAAGACGAGCCGGTTATCGGCTCGAGCGAGATCGGCGAGCAGCTCGACGATCTGTCGGCCCGTTTGGGAATCGAGCATTCCCGTCGGCTCGTCGGCGAGGATGATCGGGGGGCGACCCGCCAGGGCTCGAGCCAGAGCGACGCGTTGCTTTTCACCGCCGCTCAAATCGCGGGGCAGAAAGTGCAGGCGATCGCCCAGGCCGACGCGGGCGAGCAATTCGGTCGCCTGACGCCGCGCCGTCGAGCCCGTGATTCCCTTGAGCCTCAGCGCAAGCTCGACGTTCTCCACCGCGGTGAGCGCCGGGAAGAGATTGAACGTTTGAAACACGAAGCCGATGTAGTGTCGTCGCAGAAACGGGAGCGTCCGCTCGTCGAGGGTCGAGACTTCATGCTCGAAGAGAAAGAGGCGTCCACGCGTCGGTTTCAACAGGCATCCCATAAGCAGGAGGAGCGTCGTCTTGCCGCTGCCCGAAGGTCCCATCAGGAGGATGAATCGTCCTCCGTGCAGTTCCAAACTCACGTCGTGTACGGCGACAACGGCCGACGCCCCTTCTCCGTATACCTTGCTGACACGATCCAGAGCGAGAATGGTTCGACGCATATGCCCTTCAGCTTCGGAACACGAGCGCGGGATCGAGCTTCGTGATCTTATAGATCGAGATGATCGAGGCGCTCACGCACATGAAGATCGTGAGGCCGAAGATGCCGAGGAGCACCTCGATAGGCAGATACGCATCAAGCCCCGCCCGCCGCACCAGATGCAAGAAGGCGCGCGCCAGGAGCATGCCCGTCGTGTATCCGATGACGGCGACGATGAGCGCCTGAGTGACAATGATGCGATAGAGATCGGCATTGGAAGCACCAATCGCTTTGAGCGTTCCGAACTCCCGGAGATGTTCGATCGTGGAGGCGTAGAGAGTTTGCCCGACGATGATCGCTCCGATCAGCAAGCCGAGAAGCGCTGTGCTGAGCAGGGCGACGCCTGCTCCCGTCACGAGCAGCCAATATCGTCGCGATTTCCAGCTGAATTCGCGGGCGGTGTAGACATCCACCCCGGTGAGCGTCTCGGCCAGATGTCGCTTCACATCCTCGATGGCGTAGCCGGGAGCAACCTTCACGAGGATGTAGACAGTCTCCCCCGGAGGGATGAACGAGAGCTTGTGGGCGTTTTTAAACGAGGTGAAGACGAAGGGGCTGCCGGTGAAGGACTTCGCACCCCGCGTGATCCCGGCGACGCGCGCCTTCTGTCCAATGATCTCCACATCATCGCCCACGCGGGGAAATCCCAAGCGGGCGCGATCCGCTTCATCAATGAAGATCTGATTGAAGTACTTCACCGCGGAGAGGTCGCCCTCGATGATCTCCCATGGCGCGCCGATCCGCGTCTCCGGATTGAACCCGACGACTTGAATGGCTTCCTGTCCACCGTCGGGCATCTTCCAATAGCTGAAGCCCATGAGGAGCTTCTCGGCCCAGAGGACGCCGGGGGCGCGCCGCACTTCGTAGAGCTTCTGCTCGGAGAACGGACGGCCGAAATCGAAATTCTTCAGGTTCTTCGACGTGATCCAGAGGTCGGCCTCGATATGATCAATGAGGACGGAGGCATTGGTCATGAACTTCAAGAGGAAGCCGATCTGCAGGGTCATGAGCACGACGGCGAATTGAACTCCGACCAAGGCGACCAGGAACCGAACACGATCGTGGAACAGATTCTTTCTCGCCAGCGAAATCATCGCCGCTTCAATCTTCGGCTTCACCCCCCGCGCGTCGCTCTTTCCTCCGGCATGCCCGAGCCATGGCCGGCCTGCGTTCCAAGTATACGCGACAATCGGCGCGCGGGAAAAGGGCGCGCTCTTGCCTTCGGAGGGAGGACGGCGTACATTAATGGGCGAGACGACGCCACATCGGTTGGAGGAGAGGAGCGAGGTATGATCGCGGCAGCCGACCTCAGAGATGGTATGGTGATCAGAATCGAGGGCGAGTTGTACCGCGTCATTGAGGCCGAGTACCACGCCGGAGGCGGACAGTTTGGCGGGATGATGTTCGCCAAGGCGCGGAACCTTCGGACCGGGCACATCAAGGAATGGCGCTTCCATCCTGATGAGAAGCTCGAAGATGTGATCTTGGAACGCCAGGAGATGGAGTATCTCTACACGGATGGCGAGGATTTCTACTTCATGAATCCGGAGACCTTCGAGCAAATCAGTCTCCCGCGCGAGGCGATCGGGCATCGCGAACGGTTCTTGCAGCCGAATATGCGCATCCCGGTCGAGCTGTACGAAGGCGCTCCGGTGAACGTCGTTTTCCCGGAGGCCGTGGAGCTGAAGGTCGTCTCGGCGCCGCCCGGATTGCGCGAGCACGAGACGAGCACCTATAAGACCGTGATCCTGGAGAACGGCATGGAGGTTCTCGTCCCGCAGTTCATCAAAGAGGGAGAGATCGTGCGCATCGAAGTGGAAACGGGGAAGTATCTGGAGCGGGTGAGGGAGGTGCGGAAGCCGGGGACATGATCGCGATTCCGGGGGATGCGCGCGCTCGCAGTCTCGTGAGGGGAGGCCTCGATCCTGAGCCAAAGGAGGATCCGCATGAAGAAGGGGATGCGTGTTCGATTCGCAGCCTGGTGGGGAGTGGCGCTGGTCCTGAGCCTTCTGAGCGTGGGATCGCTCGGCATGCGGTCTCAGGAGCCTGCGGCGCTCTCGACGCATCTGAAGGTGGGAGATCCGGCTCCCGATTTCACACTACCGGACCAGAATAACCGTCCGGTGCGGCTCTCTGAATTCAAGGGGAAGAAGAACGTCGTGCTCGCCTTCTACGTCCTCGCTTTCACCGGGGGCTGAACGCGCGAGCTGAAGGCCTATCAGGATGATGTGGCCAAATTCGAAGCGATGGAGACGCAGATTCTGGGCATCAGCGTGGACAGTCCCTTCGCCAATAAGCGCTTCGCCGAGGACTTGGGGCTCACCTACCCGCTCCTCAGCGACTTTCACCGAACGGTCTCTCGGCTCTATGGCGTCTTGGATGAGGAGCGGGGCGTGGCGCGGCGGACGACCTTCGTCATCGATCGAGAGGGGATCATTCGCTATATCGAGCAGGGCGCATCGGCCATTGATCCCTCGGGCGCGCGCCAAGCCTGCTCGATCTTGAGCGGGAGGAAGGATAGGGAACGATGAAATTCTCGACTAAGGCGATTCATATCGGGAGCGAGCCGGATCCGACGACGGGCGCCGTGAGCGTCCCTATCTACCAGACATCAACGTATGCGCAAGAGGGATTGGGGAAGCACAAGGGGTATGAATACGCGCGGACGCAGAATCCGACGCGTTTCGCTCTGGAGCGCTGTTTGGCTGCATTGGAGGGGGGAACGGCGGCCTTCGCCTTCGCATCGGGGATGGCGGCCATCAATGCGCTCGTGCAAGGGCTCCTGCGCGCGGGCGATCATGTGATCGTCTCCGAGAACGTCTACGGAGGGACCTTCCGCTTGTTCGAGCGCGTATGGCGGAAGTGCGGCGTGGACTTCAGCTACGTGGACACGCGCGAGGTAGCGCACGTGGAAGAAGCCATCCGACCGGAGACGCGGATGATCTTCCTGGAGACTCCGACCAATCCCCTGATGATCTTAGCCGACATTCGGGCGATCTCGGAGCTGGCGCGCCTGCGCGGCATTCGCGTGGTCGTAGACAATACGTTCATGAGCCCATACTTTCAACGGCCATTGGAGTTGGGAGCCGATATCGTCGTGCACTCGACGACGAAGTATTTGAACGGCCACAGCGACAGCGTCGGAGGAGCGCTCGTAGTGCGGGATGGCGAGGATGCCGAACGGATTCGGTTCGTGCAAAATGCCGCCGGCGCTATTATCTCGCCGCTCGATGCATGGCTCGTGCTGCGAGGGATCAAGACGCTGCCGCTGCGGATGCGACAGCACGATGAGAATGGGCGTGCCGTCGCGCGTTTCCTCGCGGAACATCCGCGCGTCGAGCGCGTCTATTATCCCGGCCTTCCCTCGCACCCGCAGTACGAATTGGCGCGACGCCAGATGTCGGGATTCGGCGGCATGATCTCCTTCGATGTCGGCTCGCTGGAGAAGGCGCGCACGGTGTTGGAGAGCGTCCGCCTTTGTACTCTGGCGGAGAGTTTGGGCGGCGTCGAGACGCTCATCGCTCATCCGGCGACGATGACGCATGCGAGCGTGCCGCGAGAAGAGCGCGAGCGCCTGGGCATCACCGACGGTTTGATCCGCCTCTCCGTCGGATGCGAAGATGTCGAGGACATCCTCGCCGATCTCGATCGTGCGCTGGCGCGCTTGTGAGGCATTGCTCGAAATCATCCGGCGAGCGCCGTATAATGTCGTGTATGACGGATGAGCCGCGCGTGGTCGTCGAATGGCATGCCCTCACGGACGTTGGGTGTGTGCGTCCGAACAATGAGGACAATTTCCTCATCCTCGACGTGGGGAATGGGGTCTATTGGACAGCGGCCGATGGCGCGCGCGTGCCCGATGGCGTTGGACGCTCGGAGATCGGTGCATCCGGACTCGTGCTCGCCGTGTCCGATGGGATGGGGGGGGCTTTGGCCGGGGAGGTCGCCAGCCATCTGGCGGTGACCACAGTCGCGCGTCTGATGCACCGACTAGAGGCGCGAGCCCTATATGGGCATCTACCGTTCTCCGAGCGCTTGCGCCTGGCTGTCGAGCAGGCGAATCGCCTCATTTACGAGAAGAGCCAAGAGCATCCGGAACTCATGGGCATGGGGGCGACCTTCACAGCGGCCGCCTATCATCAGGGATGGCTGTATCTCGGACAGGTGGGGGATAGTCGCGCGTATCTGATTCGCTCCGGACGGATTCGTCAGCTCACCAAGGATCAATCGCTCGTGCATCATCTGGTGGAGGCGGGATTTCTCACCGAAGAGCAGGCCGAGCGGCACGTCTATCGAAATGTGATCCTTCAGGCCCTGGGCACGCACCCGCATACAGCGATCGTCATGGATCGCGTGGAGGTGCGGCAAGATGACCGCGTGCTCCTCTGTAGCGATGGCCTCTCCAGCAAAGTCACGGCTTCGGAGATGCGGGAGATCGTCCTCGGCGCCGCGGACGTCGCCGAGGCTGCCGATGCGCTCGTGCGGGTGGCCAAAGAGCGCGGAGGTGAGGACAACATCACCGTCCTGCTCGTGCGGTTTCAGGGCGATCTCCTGTCGAGGGCGCATGCGGAGGAAGAGCCTGTGGTGATCCACATCGAGCGGGACGAGCGGCTCCCGGAGATCGTGGAGCCGGAACTCTGGGACGACGTGGTTCGCTTCGTCCCCCTTCCCCCTACGGGAGCGTCACACGCGCCGCCGCAGCTTGAGGAGACGGCGGGAGCGCGCCTAGGCACCCCGCGCGATCCAAACGATCCAAAGATCGCATGGGGACCCCGTGAGGATCCCGATGACGACTCCCGGGCGCTTTCCTTCCGCACCGAGGATTCATCGGATGCGAAAGGGGAGCGCGGCATTGCGGTGCGAATAGTCGCGCGGGCCCTGCTTCTGCTGCTTCTCATCCTCTTTGTCGGCGCCGTGCTCTCGACGATCTGGCACCTCTCCATCCGCGACCGACGACAGGGCGAGAGAGAGGAGAGGCCTGCGCTCGTCCTTCGCGAGACGAGCGCCTGATGCCTCCTGTGACAGAGCCCTATGCGAACGCGCCTGACCGGTGGCGCGCGAGGATTCTCATAATGAGGAGGAGACGGCGATGATGGAAGCGCAACAGAAGCTGCAGGTCAATCTCGATGAGGAGATGAAGCGCAGCTATCTCGATTACGCGATGTCGGTCATCATCGGCCGCGCGTTGCCGGACGTGCGCGATGGATTCAAGCCGGTGCATCGCCGCGTCCTCTGGGCGATGTACGAGCTAGGGAACACGCACAACAAACCGTTCAAGAAGAGCGCGCGCGTCGTCGGCGACGTCATCGGGAAGTATCATCCGCACGGAGATGCGGCGGTGTATGAGACCATCGTGCGGATGGTACAGCCGTTCTCCATGCGGTATCCCCTTGTCGAGGGGCAGGGGAACTTCGGCAGCATTGACGGCGATGAACCGGCGGCCATGCGCTACACCGAAGTCCGGCTTGCGAAGATCGCTGAGGAGGTCCTGGCGGACATCGACAAGGACACGGTGGATTTTCAGCCGAATTACGATGAGTCCTTGAAGGAGCCGACGTTGCTCCCGGTGCGGTTCCCGCAGTTGCTCGTCAACGGAAGTTCGGGAATTGCCGTAGGGATGGCGACGAACATCCCTCCGCACAACTTGAGCGAGGTGATCGAGGCGACGATTCATCTCCTGCAGAATCCGGAAGCGACCGTCGAGGAGTTGATGCGCTTCATTCCGGGGCCGGACTTCCCAACGGGCGGCTATATCTATGGACGCGAGGGGATCCGGCAAGCGTATCTGACCGGACGGGGGATGATCGTCATGCGAGCGCGCGCGGCCATTGATCGTGTCGGGAGAGGAGCGGCGCAGCGGGAGGCGATCGTCGTCACCGAGATCCCCTATCAAGTGAGCAAGGCGAAGCTGATCGAGAAGATCGCCGAATTGGTCACCGAGCGGAAGATCGAGGGCATCGCCGATCTCCGCGATGAATCGGATCGCGAAGGGATGCGCATCGTCATCGAGCTGAAGCGCGAGGCTGTGCCCCAGGTCGTCTTGAATAAGCTTTACAAGCTCACGCCCATGCAGGAGACCTTCGGCGTCATCAATCTCGCGCTCGTCAATGGGCAGCCAAAGGTTCTCGATCTTCGGGAGACGCTTCTCGAGTTCATCGCCTTCCGGCGCGAGGTCGTGCGCCGGCGCACGCAGTATGAGCTGCGACGGGCTGAAGCGCGAGCGCATATCTTGGAAGGTCTCAAACGTGCCCTCGATCGCATTGACGCCATCATCGCCCTGATCCGCCGATCGAAATCGGGTCGGGAGGCGCGGGACGCCCTCATACGGCAGTTCCGCTTCTCCGAAGCGCAAGCGCAGGCCATCCTCGACATGAAGCTCGAACGCCTGACGAATCTGGAGCGGCAGAAGCTCGTCGAGGAGTACGAGGAGATCATCAAGCGGATCGCCGAGCTGAAGGAGATTCTGAGCAGCGAGCGCGCCTTGCGCACCGTGATCATCCGCGAGCTGCGAGCGATCCAGAAGGAGTTCGGCGATGCCCGGCGGACGCAGATCGTGGATGAGGAAGCGGAGTTCACGCTGGAGGACCTCATCCCCGATGAGGAAGTCGTCATCACGGTGAGCCACAGCGGCTTCATCAAGAGGACGCCGCTTCTCGTCTTCCGTCAGCAGAGTCGAGGAACGCGCGGCCGCTCGGGGATGATGACGCGCGGCGAGGATTTCGTGACCAAAGTCTTCGTCGCCTCCACCCACAGTACCGTCATGGTCTTCACCGATCGAGGGAAGGTTTATAACATCAAGGCGCATGAGATCCCCGAGGCGCAAGCCGCGAGCCGGGGCCGTGCCATCACCACCCTCGTCCATATGACCGGCGAGGAGAAAGTCGCGGGCATCATCGCCGTTCGGCAATTCGTCTCGGAGCGTTACGTCGTCATGGTCACCCGCAAGGGGGTGATCAAGAAGACGGCGCTCTCGGAATTCGATACCCTGCGAGCGAGCGGATTGATCGCGATGACGGTTGATGATGACGACGAGCTGATCGCTGTGGAAGTGACCGATGGGCGGAAGAAAATCTTCCTCGCTACGCGCGAGGGGATGGCCATCTGCTTCGATGAGAACGACGTGCGACCGATGGGCCGGCCGGCGCGCGGCGTGCGCGGGATCGAGCTGCGCCCGGGAGATTACGTCGTGAGTGTCGCCGCTGTGCGCGGGGATGAGCAGATGTTGACGATCACCGAGAAGGGCTTCGGCAAGAAGACGCCCCTGCGCGCGTATCGCGTCCAGGCGCGCGGTGGAAAAGGAGTGATCAACGTCCGCACGACCGAGCGCAACGGCCGCGTCGTCGCCGTCATGCCGGTGCGTGCGGATGACGAGGTCATGCTCATTACGGCGCAAGGGAAGATTCTGCGCCTGGAGGTCTCCGAGATTCGCGAGACCGGACGCAGCACGCAAGGGATTCGCCTGATGCGGCTCGCGGCCGACGACGTCGTCGCTTCAGCTTCGCTTGTCGGCCGCGAGGAAGAGCAGGAGGCTATGGCCGTATGAGCGGTGGCGATCGCCAGTGGGTGCACGCATTATGCGCGGACTCGCCTGAGTATCTTCGTGCGATCGAGCTCTTCAATGCGGGCGAGTATTTCGCTGCCCATGAAGCATTCGAATCCCTCTGGCGTTGTTCGACGGGAACGGAGCGGCTCTTCTATCAAGGACTGACTCAAGCGGCGGTCGCACTCCACCATGTCCGGCGAGGGAATCTTCGCGGGGCGCGGTCCGTGGCCGAACGCGCGCGGGCACGCCTGGCGTGCGTCCCCTCCCCGTTTCGCGCGCTCGATACGGTGGACTTCGCCGAACAGCTCCGTCGGTTCATCGAGGATCCGGCGCGCGCGCCTGTCCCTCGAATCCAGCTCGCGGTGCTGGACCCTACCGAGCGCATGTGAGCGCGCGTCCGCCGTCAATGCTCACGGTCGCTCCCGTGATCCAACTCGCCCGGTCACTCGCCAAAAAATAGATGAGTTCCGCGACCTCGCGCGGCTCTCCCACGCGCCCGAGCGGATGCGTGGTCGTACTGCGCTCCAGAAAAGCCGCATACTCCTCTTCGCTCATTCCTCCCGCGCGGTGGAGGTTCGTGCGAACGACGCCAGGATTGACGGCATTGACGCGAATGCCTTTGGGAGCCAATTCCAACGCCGCGCATCGCGTGAGCTGATCGAGCGCCGCCTTGCTCACGCAATAGGCGAGGATGCCCGGAAACGAGCGGAGACCGGTGACGCTCGAGACGTTCACAATCGCGCCCCGCGTCCTCTCCAGATGTGGAACGGCGAGCTTCATGAGATAAAAAATCGAGCGGAGATTGATCCGCAGCATCTCGTCCCACAGCTCCAGGGAGGTCGTCTCCAGGCTTCCGCCTTTGAGAATCCCGGCGGCGTTCACGAGCACATCCAATCCGCCCATCAGCGTCACGGCTCGTTCCACGCACAGCTCGCACTGTCGGTCGTCCGCCAAGTCGGCGACAATGACATGCGCGCGACCCGGATAGGGAGCAGCCACTTCGGCGAGCGCTGCCTCTCGACGTCCGACCAGCGCGACTTCGGCACCTGCTTCCAGGAACCGCTCGGCCGTCGCGCGACCGATGCCGCTCGATGCTCCTGTGACGAGCACGCGCTTGCAGCGCATCGAGTCTCCCATCGCATCCCCTCCGGTTACCGCACCGGCGTGAAAGGAACTTCCGCGCCCTCGCGCTTGTAGATGATCCCGCCCTTCATGACAAAATCCACCTGCGTGAGTCGCGCGATATCCTCGAGCGGATCGCCCCGCACGGCGATGATGTCGGCGAGCTTGCCCGGTTCGATCGTCCCCAGATCTTTCTCTGCGCCGAGCAGCCGCGCTGCGTGAATCGTCGCGCTTTGAATGGCCTGGATTGGCGTCATGCCCGCACGCACCAGGAGCCGAAACTCCTCGGCGTTCTCTCCGTGCGGGAAGACGCCGGCATCCGTTCCGAAGGCAATGTTCACGCCCGCGCGAATGGCCATTTGTATCGAGCGTCGTGCATGCGGCTCGATCTCCAATGCCTTCTTCGCCGACCATGGCGCGAGCTTTCCGCTTCGGACACCGGAGATGACCGTTTCAAGGGCCATGAGCGTGGGCACGAGATATGTCCCACGCTCCTTCATCAAGCGAATCGCCTCTTCATCGAGCATCGAACCGTGCTCGATCGAAGCGACGCCGGCGCGAACGGCCAGTTTGATCCCTTCCGTCCCGTGCGCGTGGGCAGTGACCTTCCGACCGGCCCAGGCGGCTGTTTGTACGATGGCTGTCATCTCCTCTAGGGTGAGCTGTGATGCGCCGACAGCATCGCCCGCTGAGAGCACTCCTCCGGTGGCGCAGATTTTGATCACGTCGGCGCCGTATTTGATTTGATATCGCACGGCCTTGATCGCCTCATCCACGCCATTGACGATGCCGCGCTCGATTCCCGGCTCCGGCCAAGCGTCCGGTCGGTAGCCGTTCGTATCGCAGTGTCCGCCTGTGATCCCAATGGCATGTGCGGAGACATACATGCGCGGTCCAGGGATGAGCCCATTTTGAATAGCATCGCGCAGCGCAACGTCCGCCCACTCGGCTGCACCGACGTTCCGCACGGTGGTGAATCCGGCTAGCAGCGTTCGCCGCGCGTTCTTCGCGCCCACAAGCGCCGCATATCCCGGCCATTCGTGCAACCGATGGTCGGAGTATCCGTAGCTCGGGTCGCCCGTCAGATGCGTGTGCATGTCCATCAGCCCCGGCAACACCGTATGGCGGCTGAGATCAATCACCTCGGCGTCGGGTGGGACCGCGACGTCGCGCCCGACGGCCTCAATCCGCTCACCCCGCACAAGGATCACGACGTTCTCCACCACCTGCCCGGTCCTCACATCTATCATGCGTCCTGCCTTCACGGCTATGGGGCGCGGCTGGCGCTCCGACGTCGCGCTCTGCGCGCTCGGAGATCGAGCGAGACCACCTGCCGCGCACACGAAGATGAGCGTCAGAGAGAAGGCGTGTACTCTTTTCATGCGATTCCCTCCCTGCGTTTGTCGCTCGTGCGAACACACGGGGGAAGAATTTTATGTCGGACGCCGGTGGAGTCAAGAGGGAAGGCGCAGCAGGGCCAGGCGCGAGCGCGCGGCTCGCGCCGTCGCATCAGCGGAGGCTCTCATCTCGCACCAGAGGAGAGGCCAGCTCGGCTTCCGCGCGCGAAGGAACGGGCTCCGGCTCGCTCACCTCGGAACGGAGGCGGTGCTCATAGGCAGCGCGCACGAAGCTCACGAACAGAGGGTGCGGCTCGAGCGGTTTCGATTTGTACTCGGGGTGGAATTGACAGCCGAGGAACCACGGATGATCCGGCAGCTCGATGATCTCCACAAACCGTCCGTCGGGTGATTTGCCGGAGAAGACCATGCCGTGAGTTGCGAATATCTCCTCGTAATCCGGGTTGAATTCGTACCGATGGCGATGACGCTCGCTGATCTCCTCCTGCCCGTAGATGCGTGCGGCCAGAGTGCCCGGGCGCAGACGGCACGGATAGGCGCCCAAGCGCATGGTCCCCCCCATTTGCTCGACGCCGAGCAGATCGCGCAGCTTGTAGAAGATGCGGTGCGGCGTCTCGGGATTGAATTCGGTGCTGTCGGCATCCTCCAATCCGCACACGTTGCGGGCGAACTCAATGCAGGCGCATTGCATGCCCAGGCAGATGCCGAAGAAGGGAGTCTTCGTGCGTCGCGCGTAGGTGATGGCTTTGAGCATACCGGCGATGCCCCGCCTGCCAAATCCTCCGGGCACGAGAATGCCATCCACGTCCCGCAAACGTTCCTCCCACTGCTCATCCGCGATGAGATGCTCGGATTCGATCCAGCGGATAATGACCCGCAGATTGTTCGCCACACCCCCGTGGACAAGAGCTTCGCGCAAGCTCTTGTAGGAGTCTTCCAGTTGCACGTACTTGCCCACGATGCCGATGGTCACGCTATCGGCCGGATGCTTGATCGCCTCGACGAGCTTCACCCATTCGCGCAGATCACTCTCAGCGGCCGGCAGCTTCAGCATCCGGAGGATGAGATCATCTAGACCTTGCTTGGCGAATTCCAGAGGGACTTCGTAGATGGAGTCCACATCCAGCGCAGCAATCACCGCCTCTTCCGAGACGTTGCAGAAGAGCGCGATCTTCGATTTCACGTCCGGGGGCAAGGGACGACTCGTCCGACAGAGCAGAATGTCGGGCTGAATACCGATGGCGCGCAGCTCTTTGACCGAGTGCTGCGTGGGTTTGGTCTTCAGCTCTCCGGCCGTACGAACGTAAGGGACCAGGGTCAGATGCACGAAGATCGCATTCGAGCGCCCGACCTCATTGCCGAGCTGGCGGATGGCCTCCAGAAATGGCTGCGACTCAATATCGCCGACGGTACCGCCGATCTCTACGATGACGACATCCACGCCTTCGGAGATTTGTCGGATGGCCCCCTTGATTTCGTCGGTGATGTGAGGAATGACCTGCACCGTCTTTCCCAGGAAATCTCCGCGCCGCTCCTTCTCGATGACCGAGAGATAGATGCGTCCCGTCGTCCAATTGTTCGCCTGCGTCATGCGGGCGCTGGTGAATCGCTCGTAATGGCCGAGATCCAGATCGGTCTCCGCGCCATCGTCGGTGACGTAGACTTCGCCGTGTTGAAACGGCGACATGGTGCCCGCGTCCACATTGATGTAGGGATCGAACTTCTGCAACGTCACACGAAGCCCGCGCGCTTCCAGCAATCGTCCAATGGAAGCCGCCGCGATCCCTTTCCCTAAGCTCGAAACGACCCCACCTGTGACGAAGATGTATTTCGCCATAGTGCGTTTCCTCTCTCATTCTACAGAGGGGGATCGGTCTGTCAAGCAGCGAGCTGAGGCAAATCCTTCGGGTGGGCATCCCCTCGGCTCGCGCCCTGACTCCGGTCGCAAGACCCTCGGTGAGGGCGTCGGTTCTCTTCCGAGGCGTGGGGTATAATACCGCTCCTCCCACAGGGAGATGAAACACCAAAGGGAGGTGAGACGATGAGACGTGGGTGGACAGCTCGACTCCGGGCCTTACTTCGACCGGAAGCGTACGCCCTGGGGATGTTCCTCGTGGGGCTTCCCATGCAGCCGGAGAATCTGCGGATCGTTCGCGAGAAGACGGAGGCGCGACTTCGGGAGATCGCAGCGAGTGCACGAGGCGCAATGGGAATCGTCGTCGTGGACCTCACCGGTGGCGAGCGCTTCGCTCTCAATGAGAATCTCGTCTTCCCGCAAGGGAGCGCTATCAAGATTCCCATCCTCATGGAGGTCTACAAGCAGGCGCACGAGGGGCGATTTCGGTTGACGGATCGGCGGCACCTCGAGGGCGCATACGTCGTCGGGGGAAGCGGGATCCTGAAAGAGTTCGGCGCGAGGATGTCCGAACTGAGCGTTTACGATCTCTGCGTGTTGATGATCGTGCTGAGCGATAACACAGCGACCAATATGCTCCTTGATCTGGTCGGGATGGAGAACATCAATCGAACGATGGCCTCGCTCGGGCTGGTGCACACGCGCGTGCATCGAAAGATGATTGATCCGGCGGCATCAGCGCGCGGCGAGGAGAACCTCTCGACGCCGGCCGAAGCGGCGCGCCTGATGGAGCTCCTCTATCGCGGCGAGTTCATCAGCCGCGATGTCTGCGAGCAGATCCTGGCCATTTTGAAGAAGCCGAAGCGGACGGCCTTGAGCGCGGGCTTGCCGCCGGATGTGCCGATCGCTTCAAAACCGGGCAGCATCCCCGGCGTCTCGACCGAGTGGGCCATCGTCTACCTTCGCGAGCGCCCCTATATCCTCGTCGTGATGGAGAACTACGGAATGGGGGAGGACGCTTCCGCGGTGTTTCGCGATATCTCTCGGATCGTGTACGAGTATTTCTGGCGCTTGGGGAGGGCGACTCGCTACGGGACGTATGTGGATCCGGCGCTTCGGAGGTGAGAGGCGATGTCGTTCTCCCGATGCCGCGTCAGATCTTGATGATGAGGCGTTTCCGGTAAAGGAGAGCCATTGGCGCGAGCCAGAAGGCGACATAAGCGAAGGCGAAAAGAAGCGATCCCCTCCACGGTCCGGCCCACGAGGCGAAGAGTGTTTCGTATATGTAAGCTTTCAAGCTGATCTCGGTCCCATCCGGTCGGGTGATCCGGAAGAGGATCATCAAGCGGGCGACCAGAGCCGAGAGCACGAATACGGAGATCGGATTCACGCCGAAGATGAGGAAGGGAACGAACGGTCGGCGAATGCCTTTCACCTCAACCATCCAAAAACAGGCCGCGAGACAGAGAAGGGCCATCCCGCCGGTGAAGACGGCGTAGGAGCTGGTCCAGAGATTCTTGTTGATCGGGAACCACACATTCATCACATATCCGAGCGCTATGCCGACGATTCCCGCGCCGACGAGGCCGAGCGTCTTCTCCCATGCCGTTCTGTGAGAGATGAGCCAGTGCGCGGTCAGGGTGCCCAACAGCGTCGTTCCGATGGCAGGGATCGTGCTCAAGATTCCTTCCGGATCCCATGTCGGCCGATAGAGATGTCCGTGTAAGAGCTGCTGGTCCAGATAGGCGGCCAGATTCCCCTCTTTCTCCCATACACCGGCGCCATAGCCCGGAACCGGAACAAACCTCATCAACAACCAGTACGCCGCGAGCAAGAGGGCGGCAGAGATCGCTTGTCCCCTCACGGTCGTCCTCATGACGATGAGCGCACCGAAGAGGTAACAGAGGGCGATGCGTTGCAAGACTCCGGGGATGCGAATTCGGGAGAGCTCGAAGTGGGGAAAACCGTTCAAGAACAGACCGAGGGCGAAGAGGATGAGCGCGCGGCGCACGATATGCCACCAGATCGCCCGTCGGGGATCACCGCGAGCCAGGCGCCCTCTCAAGAGCAAGAGGGGTTGCCAACTGCTAGATTGTTTGATACCATTTATATCCTGATCGTACCATGAAGCTAGCAGATTGGGCGCGGCAGCAAGGTATAGACTACAAAACCGCCTATCGGTGGTTTCGGTCGGGCACGCTTCCTTGTCCTGCGTGGCAGAATCCCAAGACTGGAACGATCTTAAGTGGATGTTGGGCCACGCGAGGAGTCGTCCG